>Ga0214921_10003142_pt1 | contig 25718 bp, 25 predicted proteins | sample LL1505_MetaG_FD_177992 | JGI IMG/M metagenome (GOLD analysis project Ga0214921, IMG submission 177992) | Freshwater microbial communities from Lake Lanier, Atlanta, Georgia, United States - LL-1505 | ecosystem: Environmental > Aquatic > Freshwater > Lake | place: USA: Georgia | collected... | reverse complement strand
TGCCATAGATTTCGTACAACAAGCCTTACTCCATGGATCACAAATCACAATGACTTTGGGGTCAGGTCCCATTTGGCATGCGTATGAGCAATATCCTCAATTAGTAACAAAGTAAGACTGTAGACGTGCAATTGCTCCTTGGTAGTCTTGCGCTTGAATCACTGCACGAACTACTGCAACGGAACCGACTTTACATTCAATGACCTGGCGAATATTACTTTCATCAACACCCCCAATACCAACTAAAGAAAATCCTCTAAGTAGTTTCGCATACTGATGTAATCGACCAATACCTTGGGGAGCAGTTTCCATTGCTTTTAATGTAGTTGGAAAAATTGCTCCTAAGGCTATATAACTTGGTTGATAAGCGATGGCGCGCAGTATTTCTGCGTAACCGTGAGTACTGATACCAAGCCGCATGCCTGCCTCCGCAATTGCAGTAAAGTCTGCACTGCTCAGATCTTCTTGACCTAGATGAACACCATAGGCCTTGTAATCAATCGCCGCTTGCCAATGATCGTTGATAAAAAGATGGCAAGCATAACCTTGAACGCTCTTGACTGCGGCTTGAACTTCTTTTTGGATGAGTTCCTTACATTCTGATTTAAAACGTAACTGAATCGTTTTGACACCTGCTAGAGCGAGTTTAGTTACCCACTCTGCGTTGGGCGCTACAACATAAAGACCTAACTCTTGAGGACAACTCGCAAACGATGAGTACCTTGCCGGATAACTATCAAAATCTTGGAGATCACATGGCCAATTGAGAGGATTGAAGGATGATTTTGATGATTGCTTTGACCAAGCCCTAGCAATTAATTCGGCATCTTGCTGAATAAATCCAAGTTCAAAACAAGCGACTTTTATACATCGATAGATCGTATCTTCACTTGTCAATACGAGATCATTAGCCGAATCTCGTTGTTCTATCTTTAAATTGTGATGTGACTGAACAATCTTTTCAACAAGAATTCGCTCATCTGTTGTTAGGAGTGTTATTAACTTTGATGCCAAAATGGTGTTCCTAAGGTAGGGGTGCTTGGTTGTGCAATGTGATTTGCTGGCATCGCACCTGCATGAAAGGCTTGTCGACCGGCGAGTACTGCTAAGGAAAACGCTTGAGCCATTCGCGTTGGGTTTTGCGCCAAGGCAACTGCCGTATTGAGTAAAACGCCATCATATCCCCATTCCATCACTTGAGTAGCGTGAGAGGGTAGTCCTAAGCCAGCATCCACAATCATCGGCACTTGTATGCGCTCACGCAAGATTTGTAATGCATAAGGATTACTGGGACCCATTCCAGTACCAATCGGAGCAGCCCATGGCATGATTGCTTCACAACCTACATCGACTAGACGTTGGCAAACGACTAAGTCTTCAGTGCAATAAGGAAGAACTTTAAAACCATCTTTTAATAAAGTCTTCGCTGTTTCAACGAGATTTAACGTGTCTGGTTGGAGAGTGTAATCATCGCCGATTAATTCCAGCTTAATCCAGTCAGTCTGAAATACCTCGCGAGCCATATGAGCAATTTGTATTACTTCCTCAGGTCGATGGCAGCCCGCTGTGTTAGGTAATACTGGAATATTGAGCTTTTTTAGTAAGTCCCAAAAGCCACTAGAGATTTCAGAAGGGTTGGCACCTTGACGACGGAGCGAAGCAGTCACCATGGCCGGTTGCGCAATTTGAATCGCATCCTCTAAAATTTGTGGTGACGGATAACGTGAAGTTCCCAGTAAGAGTCGACTTGTAAAAGTTTGTCCATATAAAGTAAAACCTACATCATTCAAATTGGACATCATTAGCCTCCTGTCACTGGTGAAATGATTTCAATATGATCATTTTCATGCACCAAGGTCGTTGCATAGTAGGCCTTGGCAATAAATTGAGAATTAATCGAAATCGCAAAAGGATTTTTCGGTTGCAACTCATGAAGTAACACATCAAGAGGCAAGGATTCCGAAAGCTCTTTTTTTACTTGGTTAACAAATATGATCATAAGATAAGTCTTGAATTTCAATATTTAATTCGTTTACTAAAGGATTTCTATCTTCTAGAAGAATATTCAATAAACGATCTACGACGGCGGGAGCAATTAAAAAGCCATGTCGATATAAGCCATTCACATGAATGAAGCGTAGGTTTTTTTGGAGCATTATTTTTGGTAAATTATTTTTAAAGCTTGGCCGACACTGAGCACTTGATTCCAAAATACGTGCTTCAGCAAATCCAGAATGAATCGTATAGGCAGCACTCAATAGCTCTAAGGCGGATCTAACACTTACAGGAGAATCATCTTCGGATTCAATTTCTGTAGCGCCAATCACGTAGATATGATTTCTTTTAGGAGCAATATAAATGGGGTATTTAGGATGGATTAATCGAACAGGACGAGTAAGGTCTACTTCGGGTGCGAAGATACGAATGACTTCTCCACGGACCCCTCTTAGTTCGGGTATATTGGGCTTGGAACCTAATCCTCTACAGTCAATCACATGATCAAACCTATCAGCGGGAAACTGATCGAGATCAACGGTAAATTGCCATTGATATTGGACTCCTAATTGAGTACCTTTTTTGAGCAGGGCATCCAATAACTCCCGATTATCTAGTTGACCTTCCTCCGGTAAAAAAATACCTTCTTCAAACTGACGGCTTAAGTGCGGTTCTAATTGCAATAAGTCATCTTTTTTTAAGTTTTGCGCAAGACGCGAATAGTGGATATATTCGGAGGTTTTTTTTAATTGATTTTTAAAGTGTTGGGCACTTGAAGTATCTTGATGGTGCCAAACGATCAAGGAGCCTTTTTGTTGGAAGAAGACATCCTCGCCCAGAAGATTAAGGATTTGTGCCCAGCGATCTAAACTGTAATAACCCATTCTCACAATACTCTCTTCGGTACTGACAGATTCTGCAAGAGGTGCGAGCATTGCAGCAGCAACAAAAGCCGCAGACTGCGGATTTTGTGAGCTACTTTTATCATAGACGCTGACCTGGCAACCTGCATTTACTAACTCAACTGCAAGCAGTCTACCTAATAATCCAGCGCCCAGAATTGCGATGTTTTTGCGAGAAGGGGTCACTTAGATGCTTATTGATAAATTTGTGAACCTTTTTTCCGGAATTCAATCGATTTCTCTTGCATACCTTCTTGAGGATTGTTACCTTGATTTGCCGCATAATCACGTACCTCTTGAGTGATTTTCATCGAGCAAAATTTAGGACCACACATTGAACAAAAATGAGCTATTTTTGCACCATCGGCGGGTAAAGTTGCATCATGGTATTCACGTGCACGCTCTGGATCTAGACCTAGATTAAATTGATCTTCCCAGCGGAACTCAAAACGGGCTTTGGATAAAGCGTTATCCCGTAACTGAGCGCCAGGCATCCCTTTGGCTAAATCCGCGCCATGAGCCGCAATTTTGTAGGTAATGATCCCTTCGCGAACATCTTCTTTGTTAGGTAAGCCAAGGTGTTCCTTTGGAGTCACGTAACATAACATAGCCGTTCCGTACCATCCAATTTGCGCTGCACCAATACCACTCGTAATGTGATCATATCCAGGCGCAATATCAGTAATTAGTGGGCCAAGAGTATAAAAAGGTGCTTCTAAACAATGTTTTAGTTCTTCGTGCATATTCTCTTCAATCCGTTGCATAGGCACATGACCAGGACCTTCAATCATGACTTGAACGTCATGTTGCCAGGCAATTTGCGTCAGTTCACCTAAGGTACGAAGTTCACCAAATTGAGCCGCGTCATTCGAGTCAGCAATACAACCAGGACGCAGTCCATCGCCTAGACTAAATGAGACGTCATAGGCTTTCATGATTTCGCAGATTTCGTTGAAGTGGGTATAGAGGAAGTTTTCTTTATGATGGGCAAGACACCATTTGGCCATAATGGATCCTCCACGAGAAACAATCCCAGTAATCCTATCTGCAGTTAAAGGAACATATCTGAGTAAAACACCAGCATGAATCGTAAAGTAATCAACCCCTTGTTCAGCCTGTTCAATGAGTGTATCTTTGAAAATTTCCCAAGTCAGATCTTCAGCTTTCCCGCCCACTTTATCTAAAGCTTGATAAATAGGAACAGTACCAATTGGGACGGGTGAATTACGAATAATCCATTCACGGGTTTCATGAATATTATCGCCAGTGGATAAATCCATGATCGTATCTGCACCCCAACGAATTGACCAAATCATTTTTTCAACCTCTTCGTTAATAGACGAGGTGACAGCGGAATTACCTAAATTACCATTAATTTTGACACGGAAGTTTCTACCAATAATCATTGGCTCTAATTCAGGATGATTGATATTGGCAGGAATAATGGCTCGTCCAGCAGCAATTTCTTGACGCACAAACTCAGGGGTAACTTCTTCTGGAAGATTAGCCCCATAAGAATGGCCTGGATGTTGTTTGAGAATTTGTTGATAACGAGGATCTTTGCGAAGACTAGCAAGATTTAAAGATTCACGCAGGGCAACGTATTCCATTTCTGGAGTAATAATGCCTTTTTTTGCATAGTGCATTTGACTCACATTATGACCCTCCTTAGCAACACGTGGGGGGGCTATATGCGCAAAACGTAAGTGTTTTGTTTTCGAATCTTGAGCACGTGCAATTCCGTATATGGAAGTTGGACCTGGGAGTTCATCCGTATCATTTCGATCAATAACCCAAGATTTTCTTGGTGTTGGGAGACCTTCCTCTAAATTGACGACTACCTCTGGATCACTATAAGGACCCGATGTGTCATAGACAGGAATAGGGGGATTTTCTATTAATTCCCCAGTAGTTGTTTTGGTAGCAGTTTGTTCAATTACACGATAAGGTGCCAAAATATCAGGACGCGAACCTGTGAGGTATTGTTTGCTAGAGGCGGGATAGGCAAACTTTTGACCGAGGTCTTGTTCTAGACTGCCCAAAGTAAGTTCTTGTGGTTTGTTCATTTTTCATCTCCATGGCTAGGCACTGGGATGAACAGAGACCAATTTTTGAAACTCCTCACGCCAGCATTATCTGGTTCGAGTGAAGGGTATTTCTCAGCCAATAGAGATCTATTAGCACCCCTGTTTCATCCAAGTCTTAATTTAACATAAATTAGGGTTTTACTTTACTTTTACTGGTGGAGTGGCTCGGTAAGTTGCTTGAAAATCCAGCATCCAGCCAGGATATTCCTTAGGAAGGGTACTCACGGAGTCAAGTTGTACAATTTCTTCAGGACTGAGAATCAGTGAAGAGGCTTCTACATTATCCAAGAGTTGTTCTTTTGTTTTTGCACCAATAATGACTGAAGAAACCTCTTTCTTGGCCAAAACCCAGGCTAGCGCCACTCTAGCCACTGACACACCATGCGCTTTAGCGACTGGTTCCATTGCTTCGATGCAGGTGTATGCACGATCTTTATTCAGAGGTGGAAAATCAAACTCACCGGACCTTCTTGCACCTTGTGGAGCATTTGCGTTGCGTTGATATTTTCCAGATAAAAAGCCACCAGCAAGTGGACTCCAGACCATCAGACCTAGGCCTTGATCATTTAATAAAGGAAAAACTTCACGCTCAAGATCGCGGCTAGCGATGGAGTAGAAGGATTGCACACTGATAAATTCACTATAGTTTTTTGCTCTTGAAATCCCGAGTGATTTCATGATTTGCCAGGCTGCCATATTGCAAAGACCAATATATCGAACTTTGCCACTTCGAACCACATCATTTAAAGCACTTAATGTCTCCTCTAGAGGAGTTAAAGGATCAAAGCCATGGACTTGGTATAAATCGATATAGTCAAGTTGAAGACGTTTGAGGCTGGCGTCTACTTCATTGAAAATATGGAATCTTGATTGCCCACGACCATTTGGTGTTTCATCCATAATCCCGGTTGATTTTGTTGCAATAATCATTTGATCTCTAGGGATACGCGTATCTTTGATTGCTTGACCCAAAAAAGACTCTGATTCACCGAACGAGTAGACATTGGCGGTATCAATAAAATTAATACCTTCATCATAAGCAGTTTGGACTAATAGATTGACATCCTTTTGTTGAAGCCCACCCATGATTGACCAAAATCCTTGGTTACCAAACGTCATAGTCCCTAGGCATAGTTCTGAAACATAAAGACCAGTAGGTCCGAGTAAGCGATATTTCATGATGATTTCCTAAAAAAAGAATAATTAATATCTATAACGTGCGCCACCATCAACACTAATAACTTCACCACTTATGTAAGCTGCCTGCTGAGAAGCTAAAAACAAGGACAGTTGCGCGATTTCAGTGGCTTCACCCATACGACCATAGGGTAAGTTTTTGATAAGATTTTCATATGCTCTACGGTCAGCTTCAGTCGTTGGATTGAGTAAGCCCTCCGTTCGAGGCGTGCGGATCAACCCAGGGCTAATCCCCACAATACGAATATTGTCATTGGTACTTTCTGAGCCCATTGCTTTGGTAAATGCCACAAGTGCGGCATTTCCAGTAGTCGTTCCAATCGATTTAAAGTTAAGACGTTCTGCCGCAATACCAATAATATTGATAATGACCCCACCCTGAGGTCGTTTTTGCATAAACGGGTAAATTCTGCGAGTGAGGAAAATCGTAGACATCACTTTACCTTCCCAAGCGTCACGAAATTTTACTGGATCGATATCTTGGAGAGTTCCTCGACCCATGGCACCTGCAGAGTTCACCAAAATATCGGCATCCTCATAAAACGGTGCGAGTGAATCAATGTTTTTATCTTCAGAAAGATTGGCAGCCATAGACTTAACATCGACACCAAATTCTTGAGTAATATCATGATGGGCTTTTTCTAAAGAAACTGAATCTCTTGCCACCAGACGAAGCGCACAACCTTGAGCAGCAAAAGCTCTTGCGATGGCCAAACCAATACCTTTTGAGCCTCCGGTGACCATGACGATTTTATTTTTTAAATCAGGGTACATGACAGACATAGGTTAATTTTCTATTCAGGTTTAATGTTGAGAGATTGGATGACTTTGCCCCAAAACTGGTGTTCTTTAGCAATGAATTTAGCGAATTGTTCAGGGTTATCAGTAAATGTTTCAGCGCCAATGTCATTTAACTTTTTAAGCATAGCAGGACTATTCATGATTTTGACAATTTCCGCATTTAATTGATTCACAATGGGAGTAGGGGTTTTCGCAGGCAAGAAGAGTGCATACCACTCATTCGTTACTACATTTGGATAACCTGATTCTGCAATGGTAGGGACATCTGCTAGTGCTGGAGGGCGCTTTGATCCAGTGGTAGCAATGGCGCGAATCGCTCCAGACTTCACATGTGGGATTGTTGCAGTGGGGCTATTGATAAATACTTGGAATCTTCCTCCAAGAAAATCTGTGAGGGCAGGACCACCACCTTTGTAGGGAACGCTTAAGATATCTAAGCCAGCTTCTTTTTTAAGGTATTCCATGGTGAGGTGTCCAGAGGATAAACCACCAGGTTGACCATAGGCTAGCACTCCCGGATTGGCTTTTGCATAAGCGATGAACTCGGGAAATGTCTTGACGGGGATACTAGGATGAACCGTCATCAAACCCGGCATAATTCCAAGCATTGCAAGTGGAATAAAGTCCTTCATGACATCAAACGGGATATTTTTGGAGATATAGGGATTAATGACTAAAGAGCTAATACCCATGCCAATCGTATAGCCATCAGGATTAGCTTTTGCAACTTCGTTATTACCAATAATTTGATTACCACCAGGTTTGTTTTCAACAATCACGGTTTGACCTAGTGATTTTGAAAGTTCACCTGCAACACTGCGGGCTAAAAAATCAGCCGTAGCCCCAGGAGCAACAGGCACGATGATACGAATTGGTTTGGAAGGGTATGGGTCAGCGGCAAAGGCAAAAGATAACAATAAGCTATGGATCGTAAGACAAAGTGCAATGATCGATTTCATGAACAACCTTTATGTTTTGGTAAATACCAAACACACTGAGAAGTTACTAAACTTAGTAACAACGGTGTGTCTCCTAATTATTTTAAATATTTGTTCCAATTATATTCAAAATTAATGGCAGAGTGATATCACTTTGTATTTACATAAGTGAGTGTAAAATTGAAGGATAAAAAGGAGACAAGTCATGGGTAAACCCTTGGGTATTGGAGTGATAGGATCAGGCAGGATTGGTACTTTACGTGCAAGATTAGCATCGAAACATCCATCAGTTGGTTTTTTAGCCATATCTGATCAAGATGAATCAAAAGCAAAACAATTAGCTCAAACATGTGAAGCGGATTTTTATACCTCGAATAATGAAGAAGTAATTGCTCATCCTCAGGTTAATGCAGTATTTGTATCTACCCCAGAAAATTATCATGTAGCACCCATTATTCGTGCCTTGGAATTAGGTAAACCTGTGCTAGTTGAAAAGCCCTTGGCCATGAATTTAGAAGATGCAGATCATGTGTTGCGAGTCTTAAAAGAAACCAACGGTAGTTTGCATATTGGGTACAGTCGTCGATTTAAAGAATGTTATCTCCGAGCTAAAGAGCAAATGAACCATCAACGCTTAGGGAAGATTGTTGGTGGTCAAGCTCGGGTGTATAACTCTCGATCGCAAGCGTTTTCAATCCTCAAAAGAGACCCCCATGCAACGCCCGTAGTCGATGTATTGACCTATTACGTCGATTTAATGTGTTGGTTATTAGAAGACCAGTGCCATCCCGTTGAAATCATAGCTAGAGGCCAAGCAGGAATCTTTAAAGAAGCAGGATTTGGGGCAGATGATGTCACTTGGGCTATTGTTACTTTTTCGGATGGAGCGGTCATCAATCTAGGAATTAGCTATGCTTTACCAGCAAAATACCCTACCCTTGGACAGTCCGATCGACTTGAGTTATTAGGACTTGAAGGAACGATGATCATCGATGATGATCACATGGACCATTTGCTATATTCTGACCGAGGTATTCCACATGCGTATGTACCTGATCATGCAGTCAATATGGCCTTTTTAGGCAGTAATACCGCTGGTGATTGGGCGTGTGGTGATTTTTGGGGGCCATTAGGCAATGAGACCCGTTCATGGCTTGATCAATTGGTAACGGGTCAGGCAACCATGCACTGTAATCCAATGCAGGCTAGAAGAAATTTAGAAACCACCTTAGCTATCGAAAAAGCTGTCGAAACTGGGATGCCAGTTAGACTGCCTTTGTAAGTTGGCTGGTATTAATTACTTTTAATAATGCTTTTTAAGACTACTAGTTAGAATTTATTGTGTTTATGTAGGAAAGCTTCCTAAAAAGAGCACAAGATGAAGGAGATAGTTCATGGATTTAGGAATACAAGGTAAAAAAGCAATTGTTTGTGCCTCCTCCAAAGGACTTGGAAAAGCATGTGCCTTATCCCTTGCCAAAGAAGGTGTTTTGGTCACAATTAATGGACGAACTCAAGCGACGATTGATGAGGCGATTGAAGAGATATTTCAAGTGACGGGAGTGCGAATCAATGGTGTAGCTGGAGATATTCGGACAGAGGAGGGCAGACTAGCGCTTCTTGCTGGATGTCCAGATGCGGATATTCTCGTGACTAATAATGAAGGACCTAAGCCCGGTAATTTTGCGGATTGGGGAAGGGATGAGTATTTAGAAGCATTTGATGCCAATATGCTTGGACCTGTTCTTATGATTCGCGGAGTTTTACCAGGTATGCGCGAAAGAAAATTTGGTCGTATAGTGAACATTACATCGGCGATGGTGAAGTCACCTCTTCCCCATCAAGGTTTATCAACTGCAGCAAGAACTGCCTTAACAGCAGTTTGTAAAGCAATATCAAGAGATGTGGCGCAAGATAATGTGACCATTAATAATTTATTGCCAGAACGAATTGATACTGGTCGACAAATCCAAATGACAGAGCGACAAGCCAAAATTGATAACATTTCTTTTGCTGAGGCTAGAAAGAAAATTGAATTAACCATTGCTGCAAAACGGTTTGGTAAGACTGAAGAGTTTGGGGATATGTGTACTTATTTATGTAGTAAACAAGCCTCATTTATTTCAGGGCAAAATATTCAGATTGATGGTGGGTCTTATAGAGGTATTGTTTAATTAATCAGTAGAAATAACCATGAACCATATTCGCCGACTCGTACTAAAAACTCCTCTTCTAACCGCTGGTGCAAGTGTTTTGAATCACTCATTCGCGCAATCTATTTGGCCACAAAAGCCGATTCGTTTTATTGTGCCTTTTGTTCCTGGAGGTACTTCCGATATTGTGGCGCGTTTAACTGCACAAGAGTTGTCAAAATTATTACCCCATCCAGTGATGATTGAAAATAAAGCTGGTGGTGGCGGAGTACCAGCGATGTTGGAAGTTGCTAAATCAGCTCCTGATGGACATACCATCATTTTGGGCCATGTGGGCTCGATGGCTGTCAATCCTTATATTTTTACCAATACCGGATATGATGTGAACCGAGATTTTGTACCGGTTACATTAATTGCTAAAGTACCTAGTTTGTTTGTCGTGCACCCAGATTTACCCGTGAATAATCTCAAAGAATTAGTTGCTTACACCAAGAAGTATCCAGGTAAATTAAATTACGGCTCTGCTGGTAACGCTAGTGCTGGTCATTTGGCGATGGAGTATCTTAAATTAGCAACAGGAATAGAGTTATTACACATACCCTATAAGGGAACAGGACCAGCATTAACAGATTTACTTGCAGGGAGAATACAGGTATTTTCTGCAGGAACACCAGCTTTATTGCAGTATATTCGCAGTGGCAAATTACGCGCAATTGCGACAGGTACACCCCAACGAATCCCATCCTTACCAAATTTACCGACCGTCGCTGAACAAGGTTACAAAGGATTTGAGTCGGTTCAATGGTACGGCATCATGGCGCAATCTCAAACTCCTGAAGGAGTCATCAAAAAACTTCAAGAAGAAACCTATAAAGCTCTAAGATCGCCTGCAGTGTCTGAGCGCTTCGCTAGTGAAGATGCTGTAATTGGTGGCGGACCCTCGTCAGAGTTTGCCGCATTGATAACACAACAACAAGGTGTTTGGAAAGAGGTTGTTACCAAAGCCAATATTAAAGTTGACTAAAAGCGATTAGAGTAAAACCTTGTGAGGATTGAGGAGGTTTTGTGGATCTAAAGCTTGCTTAATCCTTTGCATCATCTGGTAGGCGATTTGACCTCTATGATTCTCAAGATCCTTTCTTTTTAATTGACCGATACCATGTTCTGCGGAGATAGAGCCTTGAAATTTTTCAATTTGCTCATAAACGATGCGCTGAATGTCATCCTCATGGATTTTCAGAAAACCTTTATCTGAAACCATTGGCGCGCACATATTGAAATGCAGATTACCATCCCCAAAGTGACCAAAATTAATGATTCTGATACCAGGAAATGAGCTGGAGAGTAAATCACTGGTTTGTGTAATAAACTCACCAATTTTTGAAATCTCAAATGAGATATCAAATTTAATATTCGCCTCTTCTTTAGCTTGAGCAAGAGTGATATGTTCTCTGACACCCCAAAATTGTTTGACTTGAGTTAGGGAAGTTGAAATCAGCACATCCTCAATTTGTTGTCTTTCAAGAGCGCTGCCTAGGACATCTTCGAATATTTGATGGACAGGTGATTCTAAAGAGAACTCTGCTAATTCAATCAGTAAGGTATGGTTTGCTTGTTGAAAGATTGGATTGGCGAATTGCGGAAAATGGTGAACAGTTAAATCAAGAGATTCCTTAGACATCATCTCGAAAGCGCATAGCTCATTGGCGGCTTTTCTTTGTAATTCTTGCAATAAATTGACCATGACTGAGTAATCGTTGATAGCAATGAGTGCAGCACAACGGTTGATTGGAGTAGGATAGAGCTTGAGGACTGCCGCAGTAATAATTGCTAGAGTTCCTTCTGAACCGATGAGAAGATTACGTAAGTCATAGCCTGTATTGTCTTTGCGAAGACCTCGAAGACTACTCAGTAATTCACCTGAGGCAGTAACTGCCTCAATACCCAAGCATAAGTCCCGAGCGTTGCCATAGCGTAGTACATTAATGCCTCCTGCATTGGTAGCAAGATTACCACCGATGGTGCAACTGCCTTCAGCCGCCAAACTGAGTGGAAATAAAAAGCCTAATGCAGATGCTTTTTCTTGGATATTTTGAAGAATGCAACCTGCCTCGACAGTCATCGTTTGGTTTTCAAGATCAACTGCTCTAATTTGGTTGAGACGCTTAAGTGAGAGAACAATTTGCTGACCAATAGGTTCAGGAGTTGCACTGCCAGTTAAATTAGTATTGCCACCCTGAGGGATAATTGCGATGGAATGTTGGATACATAGCCGAACCACCATTTGAACATCGACTGTTGTTCTGGGGAAAACAACTGCAAGAGCAGTACCTTGAAAAATTCCTCGCCAGTCAGTGAGATAGGGCTTTGTTTCGTTTGAGTCAGTAATGACGGCTGAAGCACCTAAAATATCAATTAATCTTTGGATAAAATCTGTCATGAATTACTTTCTTTATTAATATAACAATATTGACATAAATTTATCGTCTATCACATTTTACAAGGCTTGATTCCATGAGAATATCTGACCCACATTGGGAAACTTTCAAACCATCTATTTGGTTTATTCTATTTTTCTTATTCCTGCCGAATTTAGCAATTGGCGTTTCAAAGTCCAGCATATCAGTAGTACAGATTGGTAACTTATTTTGGGATCAGTCTGAGATGACGATTAAGGATGTTAAGACTTTTGCAACCGCAACAGGATTCATCAGTCAAGCGGAAAAAAATGGTGGGGGGCTATCTTATGAAGCCGGATTTGTTAAAAAAATGGGTTGGAACTGGAAAACACCTTATGGTGTTTTAGCAAATGATCAAGAGCCGGCGGTTCATCTCAATCAAAATGAAGCAGAAAAGATTTGTCGTTTCTTTGGTAAAAGATTACCCACAGATGATGAGTGGACCTCTGCTGCATTTTTAGAACAAAGACTTAACCCTCCTACCGGTTATTTGAGGGGGCAACGCTATCCATACCCTGGGGGAAGTAATCCCTTAAATGCGCATTGCTTGAGTGGTTGTGGCAACTATCAAGGGTTAGCACCCTCGGGTGCATTGAATAGAGGAACTGGACATGTACTAACAGCAACCACAAAACCGGGTGTGAATGGCTTATTTGATATGGGGGGGAATGTTTGGGAATGGACTTCTACACAACGTAATGGCGGGTATATCACTCGAGGAGCATCATGGTGGTATGGGCCCGAACGGCAACAAGAAGCAGATATTGAATCAAAGTCAGCTGATATTGCCGTGGTATATATTGGGTTTCGGTGTGTTGCGGATAAAAATCCTTGAAAACCAAGTTATAAGATAATAACAAATTAATCTAAAAAAAGTGCCAACTTACAACGAGTTTTAAGCTCATTGCATATTAATATAACAAACCAAAATAAAGTATTAAAGGTATAAAAATGAACCTCAAAAAATATATGTCTGTTCCAGCACTCCTTATGACTTGTTTAGGCATGCTGTGCTTCAATAGCTCCGCGATGGCACAAACCAAATCTGCTCAAGATCTCTATCAGAGGGGACTTGCGGCAACTTGTGCAAATTGTCATGGTACTGATGGCAAGGGTCAAGAAAACGCAAGTATGCCCAAAATAGATCAATTAACGGGCGAGCAAATATTGACCCAGCTCAAGGCTTTTAAAAGTGGAGCTAGAACGGGTACCATCATGCCGCAGTTAGCAAAAGGGTATACCGATGAGCAAATGCAATCGATTGCCGAGTATCTCGGTAAAAAACAATAAAAAGGAATCGCTATGGATCGCCGCTATTTTTTAGGAACACTTGGAGCCCTTGCTGCTTACCCATCGATTGGTAGCGCTGCCAGTTTAAGTAAAGCAGAAATTGTGGTTGTGGGAGGAGGGTATGGCGGTGCTACCGCAGCCAAATACTTACGACTATTTTCTAATTACACTGCTAAGGTAACGCTCATTGAACCCAATGCGCAATTTATTTCTTGTCCATTGTCTAATTTAGTCATCGGTGGCTCAAGATCGATAGGCGATCTTACATCCTCGTATGGTAATTTAAAGACGCGTCATGGAGTCAAAGTCATCAAAGATTATGTTGCATCCATTGATCGTGATAAAAAGACACTTAAACTTGCATCGGGAAGTACGGTTAAATTCGATAAACTGGTCTTATCTCCTGGTGTAAGTATGATGACAGACAAGATTGAAGGTCTTGCCAGTGCGAATCAAATGGGTGCAACGATTCAAGCATGGAAAGCGGGTGCGGAAACCGTTGCGCTTCATCAACAATTAGCGTCGATGGCTGATGGTGGCGTATTTGCTATTAGTATTCCACTTGCACCTTATCGTTGCCCCCCTGGACCCTATGAGCGTGCATGCCAAGTGGCGAGTTATTTTAAGAAACATAAGCCTAGATCAAAGATACTTATCTTAGATGCAAATCAAGATATCGTGTCTAAACCTGCGCTATTTAAAAAAGCTTGGGCGGAAGAATATCCTGGCATGATTGAATATCGTCCACAATTTAACGTAACCGAAGTGGATGGTAAAACAAAGACCATCAAGTTTGAAGTTCAAGAAGATGTTAAAGCTGATGTTCTAAATATTTTGCCCCCAATGCGTGCGGGTGATATTGCAGTCAATGCTGGAATTGCAAATGCGAATGGTCGTTGGGCTGAAGTGAACTTTTTGAACTTTGAATCCACTTCTGCGAAAGATATTCATGTGCTGGGGGACTCTATTCAAATTGCGCCACTCATGCCCAAATCAGGACATATGGCTAACTCACACGCCAAAGTTGCAGCTGCCGCAATTGTTGCTGAACTGAATGGTTGGGATATTAATCCGGCACCAGTTTTAACCAATACATGCTATAGCTTTGTTGATGCTCAAAAAGTAGTGCATGTGGCCAGTGTTCATCAATATTATGCTGCTGAAAAAACCTTTAAAACAGTTCCAGGCTCAGGAGGACTATCCACAGAGCCTAGTGTATTAGAAGGAGTTTACGCTTGGGGTTGGGCGCGTAATATTTGGGCTGACAGTCTTTCTTAATTCAACTAGGGTAAAAAAAGTAATCCTTTTTTTACTGTTGTTCTTGAGCTTTGTTATGATTAAGTCATAACAATATAGCGGGGACAACAAAAGTGAATCAAAAAAAAGAGATTGGGTTAGCCATTATTGGAAGTGGGAAAATTGGCACCTTAAGGGGTAAACTAGCCAAAATGCATCCTTCGGTTTCTTACATCGCAGTTTCCGATAAAGACCCTGTTGCGGCAGAAAAACTTGCAAAATTGATTGGGGCAGATTTCTGGAGTGTCGATCGACATGAAGTCATGTCTCGACCAGAGATTACTGCAATCAACATTGCTACAAGTGAACATGAACACACCCAGCCACTTCTGGATGCTCTTGAAAAAAAAGTGCCCGTCTTAGTAGAAAAACCGATAACTCTTTTAGAGTCTGATGCAGATTTAGTTTTAAATAAAGTTAAAGAACTAAATAGTGATCTGCATATTGGATACAGCCGAAGATACAAAAATCGGTATCTAATAGCAAAAGAACAAATCATACAAGGTCGATTAGGAACGATTACTGGTGCATGTGCTCGTTTATATAATTCACGATCACAATGTTTTGCGATGTTAAAACGGAACAAAGGTGCAACACCTGTAGTTGATGCTTTAACCTATTACGTTGATTTGATGGGGTGGTTATTAGCGGATAATGCTGTAACCGAAGTGTTCGCCAAGGGTCAAAAGGGTGTGATTCACGCCGCAGGTTATGACACAGAAGATGTCACATGGGCAATTTTGACTTGTAAAGATGGTGCTGTTGTGAACTTAGGAGTTAGTTATGCACTTCCAGAAAAGTGGCCATCCGTTGGACATAGTGCAAGAGTTGAACTACTAGGAACACATGGTGCATTAATCATCAATGACGATCATACCGATCAAATTATGCAGACTGATATTGGTTTTCCTCACGTTTACTTATCGGATCATAAGATTGAAACTGTTTTTTTAGAAAGTTCTACTCCAGGTGATTGGGCTCTCGGAGATTTTTTAGGTCCCATTGCAGATGAAACAAGAGCGTGGCTCGATTATCTTGCAACTGGAAAACCATGTAATCTTGCGAAACCTCAAGATGCAAGAAGAACCTTGGCGGTAACTCTAGCGATTGAAGAATCGGCAAGAATTGGTAAAACTGTGCAGATCAAATAAGATTCATTATGTTTAAAAAACTGACTCTAATTGTTTTCTTATGGCAAATTTTTTCACTGCAAGCCGCCTATCCTGATCGGCCTATTCGTTTAATTGTGGCTTATCCTCCTGGTGGGGGTACAGATATCATTTCGAGATTAATAGTTCCAGAGTTATCAAAGCGATTAGGACAATCTATTACGATTGAAAATCGTGGTGGTGCGAGCGGGAATATTGGTACAGAAGCTGCTGTTAATTCTGCACCTAACGGGTATACGTTGCTTATGGGTAATATTGGTCCTAATGCTATTAATGTCAGTATTTTTAAAAAATTACCTTATCAACCAGAGAGGGATTTAGCGCCGATTTCTCTCGTGGCAATCACACCTAATATTTTGGTTACGAATACCAATTTTCCGGCCAAATCAATTGCGGAATTAATTTCATATGTTAAAGCCTCACCTGGAAAAGTTAATTATCCCTCTGCGGGAGCTGGCACTTCATCCCATTTGGCAGGCGTCTTATTTTGCTCGATCGCAAATGTTGAAATGGTGCATGTACCTTACAAAGGTGGAGGATTAGCTATGAATGATCTACTAGGTGGACAAGTAGATATTTATTTTGCAACGATGCCTGCTGCAATGCCATTCATTAAATCAGGAAAATTAAAACCATTAGGAGTTACATCAGAAAAAAGATCTTTAGTTTTGCCCAATCTTCCCACGATTGCTGAGTCTGGTTTATCAGGTTACAGTGCAACGACATGGTATGGCTTATATGCTCCTAAAGGAACGCCTACCGACATAGTGCAAAAAATTCATGATGCAACTGTAGAAGTACTAAAGATTCCTGAATTACGAGACCAAATGATACAACGAGGTTTTGAGCCGATTGGAAATACTCCAGAGCAATTTGCAAGTTTTATTTCCAGTGAAATCACAAAGTGGTCAAAAGTTGTGAAGATTGCGGGAATTGAACCAGAATAAATGGATATTAATGTTTTGATATATGAATTGATTACTTTTCTTTAATTTTAAAAATAATCTGAAAGCCTATTTAAATAATGATGAACTATAAAAAAATATTTTGCAGTCTATGTTGTTTAATACCGATGTTTTTTATTATTAATGGACAGGCTCATGCTCAAAATTCTCCAGGAGATTATCCTTCTAGACCAGTCAAAATAATAGTGCCATTAGGAGCAGGTGGCGGTACAGATATTTTTGCAAGGATTATTGCTCAAAAACTATCGGAACGTTTAGGTAAGCAATTTATTGTCGAAAATCGTCCTGGCGCCGGAAGCACAATTGGGACCCTTGCTGTTGCAAAATCACCTAATGATGGTTATACGCTTTTATTATCAGCAATTGGAACCTATGCCAGCGCAATGGCATATGATCAAAAATTAAATTACGGAAATATGCGCAATGATTTTGCACCAATTTCACTATTAGGAAACTCTACTTTAGTAGTTGTAGTTAATCCAAATATAGGTGTTAAAAATATAAAAGAATTAATTGCATTAGCTAAAAGTAAACCAGGATCCCTTAATTTTGGAACCTCTGGTACAGGGGGATTAAGTCATCTCAGTGGAGAAATGTTTAAACAAATGTCGGAAGTCAATATGACCCATGTGCCCTACAAAGGTACAGCGCAAATTGTTCCAGCATTAATCAGTGGAGAGGTGTCATTGACATTTGATACGCCGCCTGCCTATTTAGCTTTTATTAAAGAAAATAGATTGAAAGCGATTGCTGTTGGAGGTACCAAACGTTCGGCTTTTTTACCTGATGTGCCAACAATTTCGGAATCTGGTTTACCTAATTACGACTCAGTTGCTTCATATGGACTATTCGCGCCAGCAGGCACACCAAAGGAAATTGTGAATATATTGAATCGTGAGATCAATCAAATTTTGCTGCTATCAGAAATAAAAGATAATTTAGTGCCTCAAGGAATTGAGCCCTTTGGAAGTTCTCCAGAGGCCCTGGCGCAGTTCACAGATGCAGAAATAGCCAAATGGATGAGAGTCGTCAAGCTTGGCGGAATAAAAGCAGATTAGTGATGTATCGATGATTGATTGAGCGAATATTTATATAACAATTAGGAGAAGAAATGCCACAAGTAATGACAGTGAGAGGGCCAATATCCCCAGAGGATTTAGGAATTACGATGTGCCATGTGCATGTTCTATCTGAATTAAAGGTTTCTGAGCAGTCCAAGCCACCATCAACAATGACACCTGAGGAACTGGAATTACTAAATAAGCCAGTAACAATGGAAATGCTTGGTCAAATTAGAAGACATGCTAATCATGTATGCGCTATCGATAACAATCTGTTGGGAGATATCGATTTAGCTGTTACAGAATTAAAGGCATATCGTAGAAAAGGTGGTTCAAGTATTGTTGAAACGAGTGTTGTTGGTTTGAAGAGAGATCCAGTTGGATTGGCCAAAATTGCTGAACAAACTGGAATCAACATTATTTGTGGAACAGGTTGGTATATTAGTGGTTCTCAACCAAGTGATTTAGATGATAAAAGTGTTGATGACTTATCAAAAATAATGATTCGAGAGTTAACAGAAGGTATTGATGATCTAGGAATAAAGGCAGGTTTTATAAAGTCAGGTCTTAGTGGACCAACGCCAGATATTCCATTTCAAGGTGCTGAAGAAAAAGTACTTCGAGCCGGCGGCAGAACACAAGCAGCCTTAGGTACATCAATGACGATGCACCCATGCCATCATTATGGACGAGCTAGGCATCTTCATCTTTATTTAGATATATTGCAAGAAGAGGGCGCAAATTTAGAAAAAATTTATATGAGTCATATGGAGTTTTGGCATGATGATATTGACTATCAAAAATCTCTTCTAGATCGCGGTATAACCTTATCGTATGACCAGTTTGGTTGCGAAGAATACACCCGTCCTGGGTGGAATAAAGCGCCTGATTCTGCAAGGGTTCATGCTGTAGGTACCCTTGTCAAAGAGGGGTATGTGAATCAAATTGTTTTATCAAATGAGGTTGTTAGTAAGTTTCGATTAACTAAATTTGGTGGTTTAGGTTACTCTCATCTTCTTGAAAATATAGTACCTGATTTAAAGTACTATGGGGTCACTGATGAACAAATTCATACAATGCTTGTAGAAAATCCTAAAAAATTATTACCTTTTTAGTCATTTTTTAACTCGATCATTATTGATCGTATGTGATAGATCTTTTTGATATAAAAAGATCTATTTTTCTGCTGTGAAATTAGATTAAATATTAAAAAAACATATTTGGAGACTAACATGCAATACAAAAATATAGGGGTAGCTGTAATAGGGTCTGGAAGGATTGGTTCGTTGAGGGCACGCCTTGCAGCGAAGCATCCATCGGTCAATTTTTTAGCAGTTTCAGATGCAAATATAGAAAATGCTAAAAAGTTAGCTAATCTCTCGGGGGCAGATTTTTACTCAACCAATAATGATGAAGTTATTGCAAGGCCCGAGGTCACAGCTGTATTTGTATCAACACCAGAAGGAGAGCATGTTGCGCCCATTTGTAAAGCTTTGCAATTGGGTAAGCCAGTATTGGTTGAAAAGCCGATCTCTTTAACTTTGGAAGATGCAGATAAGATTTTGGAGGTGTTACATCAAACGGGTGGTGATTTAAAGATTGGTTATAGTCGTCGCTATAAAGAATGTTTCTTAAGGGCTAAAGAACAAATGATCCAAGGAAGGCTTGGAAAGATTATTGGAGGAACTACAAGAGTTTATAACTCAAGAGCTCAAGCTTTTAATATTCTTGAGCGCGATTTACATGCAACACCCGTATTAGACATTCTGACTTACTATGTTGATTTAATGTGTTGGTTCTTAGAAGGTGATCGACCTGTTGAGGTAGTCGCTAGAGGTAATAAAGAAATCTTCAAAGGATACGAAGCGGATGATGTTACATGGGCGATTATTACGTTTGCATCTGGTGCCGTTATTAATTTTGGGGTGAGCTATGCCTTGCCTACGCATTATCCAACCTTGGGCCAATCTGACCGAGTTGAGTTACTTGGCAAAGATGGGGTAATGATTATTGACGACGACCATCATGACCATATTCTCTACTCAGAAAATGGAATCCCTCATGCCTATATGCCCAATCATCAAGTCAATATGGCATTTTTAGGAAGTAATACTGGTGGTGATTGGGCCGTGGGTAATTATTGGGGGCCATTAGGTAATGAGACGAGGGCTTGGTTAGACTATTTAGCAACGGGTGCTCCAACTGTTCATACCACCCCTGAGCAAGCTCGAATTACTTTAGAGACCACGATTGCGATTGTTCGTGCGGTAGAGACGGGGAAGTCGATTCGTTTGCCGTTAACAGACTAATTCTTTAAGGAAGAGCTTCAATCTGATTAGAGAGTTTTTTATTCAGCATATATTCCTTAGCTATAACCGATTGAAACTCTTCTGAATTTGTCGTTACAAGATGTAAACCTTGATCTTTTAAAGTCTTTTTTACTTCAGGGTCGTTCATTAATTTTTGAATTTCAGAATTGGTTTTTTGCACAATGGCTGGTGGTGTTTTTGCGGGTAAAAATAAGCCATACCAAGTCACATAGTTAAACCCTGTAACTCCTGCTTCATCAATTGTTGGGGTGGTTGGCATTTCACTCCATCTCGAAGGAGCCGTTATACCAAGAGGTTTGAGTTGTTTTGATTTGACATGTGTCAATGCTGCAGTAGCTGGTATAAAGCATATTTCTATATGACCTGCTATACAGTCAACAATCGCTTGGCCACCACCTTTGTAGGGGACATGATCAATCCGTAAGCCTGCCATCAGGTTGAAATTTTCTGCAGCAAATTGGGTAAAGCTTCCCTTACCACCGGAACCATATCGAAGTTTTCCAGGATTCGCTTTTGCAAAGTTAATTAATTCTTGAACAGAATTAAAAGGCACATTTGGGTTTACAACTAGAACATGACCTACACTCCAAGCTATAAGAGAGACTGGAATAAAGTCTTTTACTGGATCATATGATTTTTCTTTGGTTAAACTGGGAATTGTTGTGTGAGCTGAAGAGGTCATCAAGAGGGTATACCCATCTGGGGGAGCTTTAGCCACGAAGTTGGTGCCTATTAGTCCACCTGCACCGCCAATATGCTCAACAATATAATTTTGACCCAAAGAAGAAGATAGTTTTAGAGCTATTAATCTACCAACAACATCGATGCCACCGCCAGCAACATATGGGATGACTATTTTTACAGGTTTAGATGGATACTCTTGACCGAATGAAAATAAAGGAAATATGGTAAGAAAATAACAGAGTAGTCGTAATAGTTTCATGCGTAATATGTCCTATCCAATTGTTTCAGTGACCTTCCATAACCAACTATTTTTATTGGGCTGCGTATCCTCCATCGACCAATATATCTGAGCCAGTTACAAAGGCAGAAGCATCACTTGCAAGATAGACAGCAGCGAGAGCGATTTCCTCTGGTTGAGCAAGTCTACCCAATAAATGCATTGGGCCTAGGGCTTCTCTTGCTTTTTCCATCGTACCAAAACGAAGCGTCATACGTTCCGTTTCTACAGCGCCCGGAGAAATGGTATTGGTACGAATGTTATCTGCCGCATGGTCAATAGCCATGGCACGAGCTAAATTAATGAGACCACCTTTAATGGCACAGTACACGGCACGATTAGCAGTTCCAACACGACCTAATTGAGATGCTATATGAATAATTGACCCTGATTTAGCCGTAATCATGTGTGGAATGGTTGCTTTACTCATCAAAAACGCACCGGTGAGATTCACTGAAATCGCTTTATTCCAGTCAACTAAAGAGTAATCAGCAACACTCCCACTGGGGTCTTTAGCCGCGGCGCCGTTCATCAGAACATGAATAGCATCACCATATGTTTTTGCGACAGTTGCAACGGCGTTTTGTGTTGCAGCTTCATCACTTACATCTACATAAACCCCAATGGCTTGACCGCCCATTAGGGAAATTTCAGCAGCAGTTCGCTTCGCATTATCTTCCAGAAAATCTAAGCAGCCAACTTGAGCACCAGCTTGTGCAAAGGCAATCGAGATGGCACGTCCAATACCTTGACCAGCGCCTGTAACAATTGCAACCTTTCCTTTTAAGGAATATTTTTCAAGAATGTTGTCCATGATTGCCCTTAATGGTTAATGACTACCGAGATATGCTTCTTTAATTTTTGGATCGTTAACTAAATCAATACTATTGCCTGAGGTTAATATTTTTCCAGTTTGCAAAACATACGCTCTTGAAGCTGTTGTAAGGGCGTAATGGGCATTTTGCTCAACAAGTAAAACACTCGTATTAGAAGCATTGATCTCGCGAATTGTTCGAAAGATATCTTGCACAATAATTGGTGCGAGACCTAAAGAAGGTTCATCTAAACACAGTAATTTAGGTTCTGACATGAGGGCACGGCAAATTACGAGCATTTGTTGTTCACCACCAGATAAAGTTCCTGCATTTTGTTTTGAACGTTCTTTTAAGCGAGGAAACATTGAATACATTTTCTCAATGAGAGTATTCATTTTTGCGCGGTTATTACGGTGACAGTAACCACCCATTTCCAAATTTTCTAGAACCGTTAAATAGGGAAATACATGTCGACCTTCTGGAACGAGTGCTATGCCTAATTGGTTTCTTTGGAAAGAGGGCATATTCGTAATATCAACACCTTCAAACAATATTTTGCCTTTGCGTGGATACATGGCACCGGCAACAGCACGCATCGTAGTGGATTTGCCTGCGCCATTTGATCCAATCAATGTCACAATTTCTTTTTCGCTCACGTTAAAGCTAATACCACTGCAAGCAGCAACATCACCATAAGCAATTTCTAGATCTACTGCTTCAAGTAAAAAACTCATTGTTGAACTCCATCTGCACCTAGATAAGCTGCAATGACTTTAGGATTAGTTTGTACTTCAGCAGGTTTGCCATCAAATAAATACTCACCATGATCCATGACAAATATTTCATCGGCAACGTTCATGACGAGCTTCATATTATGTTCAACGAGAACAATCGTCATTCCTTGCTTTTGTAAATCTTTCAAACGCCCCATGAGAAATTGGACTTCGGTATCATTCAGACCGGCCGCAGGTTCATCTAGCATAAATACCTTCGGTCGTGTGGCTAGGGATCTAGCAATTTCTAGTAAGCGTTGTGTACCGTATGGGAGTGAACCAGCTCGGTCATTTGCTTTATCTGCAAGACCAAGGAACCCTAAAAGTTCCATTGCCTCATTTTGACAGTCGCTACGATTCTTTCTAAATGCTCCAGCAGGAATGATGTATTGCCAAGCGGGGATTTGATGATGAATGTGAAAACCTGCAATCACATTTTCGAGAACAGTCAATTGTTTAAACAAACGAATCTTTTGAAACGTTCTCGCCATACCAAGATGAACTCGTTGATGTAGTTTGAGATGAGTTACATCGACTTGATTGTAGGTAACTTTGCCGTGGGTTGGAAAATAGGTTCCTGATAATAAATTCAGAGTGGTTGATTTCCCCGCACCGTTTGGTCCAATAATCGTTTGAATAGCATTTTGAGGTATCTTTAAAGAAATACCATCAACTGCTTTCACGCCACCAAAATATTTACAAAGACCTTGAACTTCTAAAATAGTATTCGACATAGATTCAATGATTATTTATTGGTTTTAGTTAACTTTGCTCTGAGTGATTGCAATGCTTGAAGTATTCCACCAGGCATAAATAACACTACGAGAGTTAGTGAGACGCCATAAACTAATAGTCTAGCGTCGCCAATACTGCGTAAAAGTTCAGGTAATAGAGTTAACACAATTGCGCCAATGACTGGGCCAATCATCGTGCCTAATCCACCAACAATTACCATTGCCAGATAGGTAAAGGATTCAGAAACCAAAAAGGCATCAGGTACAAGGGTGCCGACAAAGCTTGGATAAAAAGATCCTGCTAGACCTGCAATCATGGCACCAAGACCAAAGGAAAATATTTTCCACAGCTTAGTATTAATGCCTAGAGATGCAGCCGACACCTCATCTTCACGAACCGCACGTAAAGTATCGCCAATCGGTGACCTTAAGATATTACCAAGAATAATATAGGTGATCAGCGCTACAAATGAGATTAAATAAAATAAATTGACCTGGTTACTAAATTTAATTTCATGACCTAAAATATTCATTGGTGGAGGAGGTGGAATACCATAGATGCCCAGTGGTCCAGAGGTCATACTATCCCAGTTGAGAAGGATTTGATGCAAGATTATGGCAAACGCCATTGATGCAATGGCTAAATAATGACCCTTTAGCCTTGTTGCAAAAAAGGCTAATAAGATACCTACAATGCCAGCTAAAAGGGAGCTTGTAGCAACGGCCATCCAAAAACTAAAGCCTGCTTTTTTAATCAGCAGAGTAGTTGCGTAAGCACCGACACCATAAAAGCCAGAGTGACCAAGGTGAAGTTGTCCCGTATAACCTAGAATTAAATTCAATGAGATTGCCAACATGATATTTAATGCAATCGTAATGAGGACGCTTCTCCAATAGGCTGAACCATCTATTAAGGTTGGTAAAGCAAGAATCACAAGAACAGTTAGGATGTAATAAACCCAACTTGGAATTTTCTTTAGATCAAATAATTGCTTAGACATTTTCCTCTTTCTTTTCGGCGATCAAACCCGTTGGTTTGACAAGTAGCATTACGAGTAATAGGGCGAACACAACCAAATCAATAACCCCTGAGCCAAGATATTGAGTAGTAAATGCCTCTATCAGGCCGACAAGAAGTCCTGCAATGATCGTGCCGGCCATATTACCAAAGCCACCGATGATCACAATCGCGAAAGCTTTCACAATTACTGATGCTCCAGCAAAAGGAGTGAGAACAAGAACTGGTCCTAACATCGCTCCTGCCATTCCGGCCATCGCTGAAGCAATCACAATCGTCAGCATAATTAAAAATGTTTGATTAATCCCCATCAAGCCAGCAGTTTCACGATCTTGTGAAATAGCTCTGAGAGCTTTTCCAGTAAAGGTATATTTCATAAAAAAATAAAGCGCTGCGATCGCACTTGATGCGACAACAACGACTAATAAACTTTGAGTTGTGAAGAAGATTTTTCCAAATCGAATTGTTTCATCATAAGGACTATTAAACTGAAAAGGAACTGGACCAAAAAGGACTAAAGCACCATTTTCTAAGAGTACTGAAACACCAATAGTTGCAATCAAGGGTCGAAGTTCATCGCCACGATCTCGCAGTGGGGCGAAGATAGTCAAATTAACTAAATAACCTAATATCCCACCGGCAATAAAGGCAATGACGATGCTTAATAAATAGCCACCACCAAACCATTGAACAAAAAAGTAGGCAGCAAAACCACCGAGAGTTACGAAGTCTGCATGAGCAAAATTGATTTGATTCATGACTCCATAAATCAAG
>Ga0214921_10003141_pt1 | contig 25729 bp, 31 predicted proteins | sample LL1505_MetaG_FD_177992 | JGI IMG/M metagenome (GOLD analysis project Ga0214921, IMG submission 177992) | Freshwater microbial communities from Lake Lanier, Atlanta, Georgia, United States - LL-1505 | ecosystem: Environmental > Aquatic > Freshwater > Lake | place: USA: Georgia | collected... | reverse complement strand
AAGGAGAGCGTTTGGGTTTAGAAACTTCCAAAATTACCGCTTACGTGTATTGGCACAATGCGGTTGGAATGGAGTAATCAATCGTGTTTAGTGAATGCCCATCCCCCGTTTATGGGGAAGAGCCCATTAGGCGCTTCGTCACCTACTGCGGTCTGAATGTAGAAATCGTTGGTGCCCCCGACAGGAATCGAACCTGTATCTAGCGCTTAGGAGGCACTCGTTCTATCCATTGAACTACGGCGGCACGGGCTGACATTGTAAAGTTACCTATGTTGACTCACTAAAACTTATTGCCCAAAAGGAGAGCTGCCATGGGTATCTGGATTGAACTAGGCGTTTTTGCATTGGTCTTTGTATTTGCTGCCCACCAATGGCACGATTTGAAAAAAGAAAAGCAAAAACGCGAATTAGACAAAGCTAGAAAGGAAGAGCAATGACCGGAAGCGAACGTGATGTTTTGATGAAATTCTTACGTGAATTACTGCAAACCCACCCCCGCGTCTATGATGATATGGCCGCAAAATTGATTGCCGAGTCTGTCAGCCATCAGCCTTATACGACGTATTTGTTGGTGCAAAGGGTGCTAATGCTGGAGGCGGCTCTCAAGCCTAATATTTCAGAAGGTGAAGCATTTACCGAATTCCTGAGTCCTCACGCCACAGACTGGGCTGGTCGTGAATCTCCTGCAGAAATGGATGTTCCTGATAGAGCGCCGCCTGCACGTCGTTTATCTTTGGTAGAGCTTGGCCTCAAAGCGATGGAGCGTAATTCCAAAATTATTTGGACCGTGATTTTTGCGGCTTTTGCAATTGTGTTGTTGATCCAATAATCGATCAACCGGTTCGCGTCTTATTTACTCAACATCCGCATCGCTTCTTCCAGGCCTTTGAGCGTCATCGGGTACATGCGGTTACTGACCAGCTGTTGGATGATGCTGATACTTTGGCGGTATTGCCAAACACCTTGGGGCTCTGGGTTGATCCACGCAAATTTAGGGAAAGCATGTGTCAGGCGTTGAAGCCATTCGGCGCCGGGTTCTTCGTTGTTGTATTCCACGCTGCCACCGGGTTGCACGATTTCATAGGGGCTCATGGTCGCGTCGCCAATAAAAATGAGTTTGTAGTCTTTGTTGTATTTGCGAATGATGTCCCAGGTGTCAAACTTCTCGGCAAAACGACGCCGGTTATTGCGCCACATAAAGTCGTAGACGCAGTTGTGAAAGTAATAAAACTCAAGATGTTTAAACTCGGCCTTAACAGCAGAAAACATTTCTTCAACGCGGGCTACGTGTTCGTCCATCGTGCCACCCACATCCATGAGCAACAAGACTTTGACGTTGTTATGGCGCTCTGGAATCATTTTTATGTCCAGATAACCAGCATTGGCTGCCGTGGCGCGGATGGTGTCTGGCAAATCTAATTCTTCAGCCGAACCTTCTCGCGCAAAACGGCGTAAGCGGCGCAAGGCGACTTTGATGTTGCGGGTGCCCAACTCTTGCGTGTCGTCGTAGTCTTGGTATGCGCGTTGGTCCCACACCTTGACGGCACTTTTGTTACCGCCTTTGCCGCCGATGCGAATACCTTGAGGGTTGTATCCGCCATTGCCAAATGGCGATGTGCCGCCCGTGCCAATCCATTTGTTGCCGCCTTGGTGGCGTTCTTTTTGTTCTTCTAGGCGCTTTTTCAATGTTTCCATTAACTCGTCCCAGCCCATTTTTTCGATGGCGGCTTTTTGTTCGGGGCTGAGTTCGTTTTGTAAGAGTTTTTCTAGCCAGCTGTTGGGGACTTCTTTGGTGAAGTCACCCAACATTTCCACACCTTTGAAATAGGAACCAAAGGCGCGGTCAAATTTATCGAAATGTTTTTCGTCTTTGATCAGGGTGATGCGACTCAAAAAATAAAAGTCATCCATGCTGCAAGAGTCGCTTCCAGGCCCCACCACTTGGGCTTGAAGTGCCTCAAGAAGAGTGAGGTATTCCTTGACCGAAACCGGTAACTTGGCTTCGCGTAAGGTGTAGAAGAAATCGATAAGCATTTTTATTTGTCTAAAAAATCGTCGTATCTAAAAATCAATTTGCATCTGGAGGTTGGTTCTGACGGTCTCTAAAGTGGCGCGCCGCTTGCAAGCCCATACCGCCGCCTAAGCCCACGAGCAAGATGGCCACGATACTGCCCGTTCCATAACCTTCAGCGAATAAATTAAGACCAAGTGCCACGCCAAGTCCATAGCCCAGCAACGCCCCCGCGATAAAACCGATAGCGTCTGTTAAGCCCTCGAGTAGTGGTCCCATATTGGATTTCTAGGTTTGATTTTTTTAAGTCAGGTGGTGGGGTATCAAAGACGCCTTATCGATTGCGACTTTGCATGAAGACGAGTTTTTCAAACAATGTCACGTCTTGCTCGTTTTTAAGCAAGGCGCCCACCAGAGGCGGAACAGCCACTTTGTCGTCTTGCGTTTGCAAAGCTTCCAGCGGAATGTCTTCAGCAACCAAAAGTTTCAGCCAATCAAGTAATTCGCTGGTAGAAGGCTTTTTCTTCAATCCTGGCAAGTTGCGGATATCGAAGAAGGTTTTCATCGCCACATTGAGCAATTCTTTTTTCAAGTTGGGGTAATGCACCGCAACGATTTGACGCATGGTCTCTGCATCTGGAAACTTGATGTAGTGGAAAAAGCAGCGGCGCAGAAAAGCGTCAGGCAGTTCTTTTTCATTATTAGATGTGATGAACACTAAAGGACGGTTTTTCGCTTTGATGAGTTGGCGCGTTTCGTAGCAATAAAACTCCATGCGGTCGATTTCGCGTAGCAAGTCATTGGGAAACTCGATATCAGCTTTGTCGATCTCGTCGATCAAGAGCGCGACGGGCTGTTCCGCCGTAAAAGCTTGCCAAAGCACGCCTTTGATGATGTAGTTCTCAATATTTTTGACGCGCTCGCCGCCGTCTAAGTCAGCCATTTGGCTGTCACGCAGGCGGCTCACCGCGTCGTATTCGTAGAGGCCTTGTTGGGCTTTGGTGGTCGATTTGATATGCCATTGCAACAAAGGCATGCCTAAAGACTGGGCAACTTCTTCTGCCAACATGGTTTTGCCTGTACCAGGTTCGCCCTTGACGAGCAGCGGGCGCTTGAGGGTGATGGCCGCATTGACTGCCAGCATCAGGTCTTGGGTGGCTACGTAGTTGTCTGTACCGGTAAATTTCATCTTGAGGGGCTCTATATAATTTGGGGTTAATTTTTATTTCTGTCTTGGCTATACCAACTTATGAACAAGTCTCTCTCACTCGCATTTGCTTTTGTTGTCGCCACTGCGACCACTCTCAGTTTTTCACAAGAGATCAAAGGCGACGCCAAAGCAGGCGAAACCAAAATAGCCATGTGTATTGGTTGCCACGGCATCCAAGGCTACCAAGCCAGCTTTCCTGAAGTGTACAAAGTCCCCAAAATCTCAGGACAAGGCGAAAAATATATCGCCAATGCATTGACCGCTTACAAAAAAGGCGAGCGCAGGCACCCCACCATGAAAGGCATTGCTTACAGCTTGTCTGAACAAGACATCGCAGACATCTCTGCGTATTACGCAGCGCATGGCAAAGTTGAAGGCCTTGCCTTGCCCGACAAAGCAAAGGAAGCTAAACCCAATGTGGCGGCTTTAGTTGCCAAAGGCGCATGCACTTCATGCCATGGTGAGAATTTCGCCAAGCCGATCGATCCCAGCTATCCCAAAATCGCTGGCCAAAACGCTGACTATTTGTATGTTGCTTTGAAGTCCTACAAAGTTGAAGGCAACAGCGCTTGGGGTCGTAACAACGGTGTGATGGGCGGTATTGCCAAGCAATACAGCCTAGCCGAACTCAAAGAATTGGCCAACTATGTGGCGTCTCAACAGGGTGATTTAAAGGTCATTCCTCAATCCCGCTTCCGTTAGAAGCTTTGTTAGCCTAAAAAGCCCGCGAATGCGGGCTTTTTTTATGCAGTATGTTTTTATGCTGCTTGAATAGATTGCAAGACCTCTTGGGTATGTTCCCCAAGGCGCGGTGCGGGTCGCCAAACACCTGTAGGTGTGGCGCTCATGCGCACCGGAGGTCGAAGTTGGCGCAACTTGCCCTCATACGGATGCTCAATATCTAGCCATGCTTGGGTTGCATCGAGATGGGGATCTGTGAGCAGATCGTCTAACTTCATCATGGGCATAACTGGAATGTCTTGCGCGCTCAAGTCTTGCATCCATTGCGTGCTTGTGCGAGTGCGCATATGGGTCGCAACAAATGTATATAAAGCGTCAATGTGTGCAAGCCGTTGTACTTGTGTTCCAAAGCGTGGGTCGGTGTCAAACAACGCAGCTTCACCAATGAGTTGTAAGAAAGCCTTCCAATGCGCATCGTTGTACATCAACGCGCAGATGTAGCCATCCAAGGTTTTGTAAGGCTTGCGATTCGCTGACAACATGCGCGCGTGCCCCATAGGGGCGATGGGCGGTTGCCATGTTTCTCCACCCAAATGCTCACCCAGCACAAATTGCAACAGGCATTCAAACATGGGCACTTCAACATGTTGGCCCAAACCCGTGCGGTACCGCGCAATAACAGCAGCCAATACCGCATGCACCATGTTGAGCCCCGTGACACGGTCGGCAAATGTAGCGGGAACATAGCGCGGTTCTGGGCTACCGCTTTGCGACATGAGCCACGGCACACACGCAGCGCCTTGAATCAAGTCGTCGTAAGCAGGCCAGTCTGAATAAGGCCCACCCTCGCTGTAGCCATAAGCGCCACACACCACCAGTTTGGGGTTGAGTGCGTGCAAGGTATCAAACGACAAACCCAAACGTGCCATCGATACGGGACGAATGTTGTACGTCAGCACATCGGCGGTTTTGCACAAAGTCAGCAGTTGTGCGCGTTGCGCCTCTTGGCGCAGGTCAAGCACAACCGAGCGTTTGTTGCGGTTGGCATTGATAAAGATATGCCCCATACCCTCGTGTTTCATGGGACCCGCATGGCGCATGATGTCGCCGCCGGGGGGCTCTATCTTGATAACGTCTGCGCCATAGTCCCCCAAAATTTGGGTGGCATAAGGGCCCAAAACGACGCCCGTCAAATCGATAACGCGCAATCCTGTCAGCGCGCTGTCTAGGTGACCCGATAAATGGTTGGTGAAACCCACCGCTTATTCAGGCGTGATACCTGCGGCCTTGACCCATCCGCCCCATTTTTTAATTTCAGCGTCGATGGTTTTGGCGAGAGTGGCAGAGTCTTCTATGTCTAAGTCAATACCGACACCTTGAATTTTTTCGCGCACCTCTGGTTTGGCTAATACTGCCAAAAAGGCGGCAGAGGCCTTTTTATGCACATCGGCAGGAAGTCCGGCAGGCGCCATCAATCCAAACCAAGCGCTGACGTTGTAGTCTTTCACCGTATCGCCTATGGAAGGGACATTGGGGGCTTTGCCAGCGCGTTTGCGTGTTGTGACGCCAAGTCCACGCATACGCCCACCGTTGATTTGCGACACCGCATTGCCCACATCGGCAAAAGCAAACTGCAATTGACCGCCTAATAAATCTGTCATCGCAGGCGGAATGCCTTTGTAAGGCACGCTCACAGTTTGCAGGCCCGCCAACTCACACAACATGGCTGCAGACACCAAGGACCCAGAAGAACCGTGACCATAGGCCAGTTTGCCAGGGTTGGCCTTGGCGTATGAAATGAACTCCTTCATGTCTTTGGCTGGGAAGTCAGAGTTCACCATCAAGATAAACCCAGTCTCGCCAATTTTGCCAATCGGCGTGAAATCTTTGACGGGGTCGTAAGACAGTTTGCGGTAGAGATGCACATTGGCAGCTTGCGTCGTGCTGGTGGTCACCAAAAACGTATAACCGTCAGCAGGTGATGCTTTGACGGCCTCGGCTCCCAAGATACCGTTGGCACCGGCCTTGTTCTCGATGGTGATCGATTGCCCTAGGGCCTCCCCCATAGCTTGGGCCAAGATGCGACCAACGTTGTCCGTTGCACTACCAGCAGGGAAGGGCACAATAAATTTGATCGCCTTATTGGGGTAGTTTTGCGCCAACGCCCAAGGCGAAGAGAGCAAGGCCATGAGGCCGAGCGCCAATACTTTTTGAACAATACGTGGATAGATCATGTCTCGTTTCCTTTTTTAGAGTTAATCACGTGTGGCACACCGCTGCACCGCATCAATATACGCTTGCCCATCGGGTGGCCTTCCGCTGCGTTGGCTTTCCCAAATCATTTGCCCGAGGGCTTCCATGGTTTCGTGGTGGGCGTCGTGCAAAGAGTCGCGCTTCGCAGTGAGCAACTCCACCGCTTGCCGAATGCCGCGTGGTTGATCAATCGAGCACTGCTCGCTGACGGACAAGTGCATGGACAAATGCAAAAACGGGTTAGTTTTGCCGTCTTCCACGTCGTACATTTTTTCAAGCGCTACCGCTTCGTTGGCGAAATCAGCATGGTATTCGGGGTGCTCGGCGATCCATTGGCTGGCCAAGGTTTCTAAGGCGTCCATGGGCTGTGCAGTTTGCCATTTGGCAAAGACTGCACAAAAGAATTTACGTACATCGGCTTGGCTGGGTTGGAACATGCGAGGCATTGTCACTCAGGTGTCGCTCAGAACCCTTAAGGGTGCTCATAGGTAGCCGCAAGTATTGATACATTTAGGGAAGAAACTTGCTACACAGGAATTCCATGACCCAAGCCTTCATCTGCGACGCAATCCGCACACCCTTTGGCCGCTACGGCGGTGCCCTTTCCTCAGTCCGTACCGATGACTTAGCTGCCGTTCCCCTACAGGCCTTGATGGCCCGCAACCCCAAGGTCGATTGGATGGCCGTGACCGACTTTATATACGGCTGCGTCAACCAAGCTGGTGAGGACAACCGCAACGTAGCGCATATGGCGAGTTTGCTGGCCGGTTTGCCCATGGATTTGCCTGGCGCCACCATCAACCGTTTGTGCGGTTCGGGCATGGACGCGGTCGGAACCGCCGCACGTGCGATCAAAGCGGGCGAAGCCAGCATGATGATTGCCGGCGGCGTAGAGAGCATGAGCCGCGCACCATTTGTCATGCCCAAAGCCGAGAGCGCGTTTAGCCGCAGCAACACTGTCTATGACACGACGATTGGCTGGCGCTTTATCAATAAGTTGATGAAAGAAAAATTCGGCGTGGACTCCATGCCCGAGACTGCAGAGAACGTCGCGACCGATTTCAAAATCAACCGCGAAGACCAAGACCGCATGGCCTTGGCCAGCCAAACCAAGGCGGTAGCCGCGCAAAAAGCTGGTTACTTCGATTCCGAAATTTGCCCCGTCACCATTCCTCAGAAAAAAGGCGATGCGGTGGTTATTCATGTGGATGAGCATCCACGTGCGACCAGCATGGAGTCGCTCGCCAAACTTAAACCTGTGGTGCGTCCTGAAGGCACCGTCACCGCGGGTAACGCCAGTGGTGTGAACGACGGCGCGTGCGCTTTGATATTGGCGAATGAACAAACGGCCGCCAAGCAAGGCTTGACGCCCAAAGCGCGCATCGTGGGTATGGCGACTGCCGGTGTGCCGCCACGCATCATGGGCATTGGTCCTGCACCCGCCACACAAAAAGTCTTGGCGTTGACAGGTTTGAGCTTGGCGCAAATGGATGTGATCGAACTCAATGAAGCCTTTGCCGCGCAAGGCTTGGCAGTCTTGCGCCAACTTGGGCTGCAAGACGATGACCCACGCGTCAACCCTTACGGCGGTGCAATCGCCTTGGGTCACCCTTTGGGCGCTAGCGGCGCGCGTTTGATTACCACCGCGATGTACCAGTTGCATCGCACCCAAGGCCGTTATGCCTTGTGCACCATGTGTATTGGTGTGGGCCAAGGCATCGCCTTGATCATCGAGCGCGTTTAAAACCCATGATCAACAAGCAAGCCGATACGGTGGTGCAGGCCATCGGAAAAATCGATGACGGCGCGACCATCATGGTGGGCGGGTTTGGTACTGCGGGCATTCCCGACGAATTGATAGACGGCTTGCTCGAGGTGCTGGAAGGCAGCCAAACGCGCCACCTCACGCTAGTGAATAACAACGCTGGCAATGGCGATGTTGGTTTGGCAGCGATTCTCAAAACTGGCCGGGTCGACAAACTGATTTGCAGCTTTCCTCGCCAGACAGATAGTTATGTGTTTGACGGTTTGTACCGCTCTGGCAAGCTCGAACTGGAACTCGTTCCACAGGGCAATTTGTCTGAACGGATTCGCGCGGCAGGTGCTGGCATTGGCGCTTTCTTCACGCCGACTGGTTACGGCACAGACCTCGCTAAAAACAAAGACGGTTCGCTCAAGGAAACGCGAGAAATCAATGGGCGTATGTATGTGCTCGAACACCCGATTTATGGCGATGTGGCTTTGATCAAAGCAGAACGCGGCGACCGTTGGGGCAATCTGACGTATCGCAAATCAGCGCGCAACTTTGGTCCTGTGATGGCCATGGCCGCTAAGCGCACAGTGGCGTCTGTGCATGAAGTTGTACCCTTGGGCACCTTAGACCCAGAGACGATCGTGACGCCCAGTATTTTTGTGCACAGCATTGTGCAAATTCCCCGCACCGCTACGGTAGGCGGTGGCTTTAAAAAGCAGGCCTGACACTAGAGCATACCTATGGCCTACCAACGCAAAACCAAAGACCAAGTCGCCGCGCGTGTGGCGCAAGACATTCCAGAAGGTGTGTATGTGAATTTGGGCATCGGCATGCCGACCCAAGTCGCGAACCACTTGCCCAAAGGCTTAGAGATCATCTTGCACAGCGAAAACGGCATCTTGGGCATGGGCCCTGCACCCGCGCCTGGAGACGAAGATTTCGATTTGATTAATGCAGGCAAGCAGCCTGTCACTTTGTTGCAAGGCGGCGCTTACGTGCACCACAATGACAGCTTCGCCATGATGCGAGGCGGCCACCTAGATATATGTGTGTTGGGTGCGTTTCAGGTGAGCGTCAAAGGCGACTTGGCCAATTGGCATACCGGCGAGCCAGATGCCATTCCCGCAGTAGGCGGCGCAATGGATTTAGCGATTGGCGCCAAACAAACTTGGGTCATGATGGATTTGCTCACCAAACAAGGCCAGAGCAAGATTGTTCCTGCTTGCACGTATCCGATCACGGGCTTGGCTTGTGTGAAAAGGATTTACACCGACTTAGCTACCCTTGAGATTACTGAGCAGGGGTTGCGTTTGATCGATTCGGTGGAGGGCCTGTCGCGTGAAGAGCTGGAGAAGCTTGTGGGACTGCCCGTCTTCCTTTATTGATCTACGAATGCACGCTCTATAACAAAGTCACCCGGCGAGGTAGTGTTGCCCTCTTTGAAGTGGCGTTCTTCGAGCATACGTTTGAGATCCTTGAGCATTTGACTACTTCCGCAAATCATGACACGGTCGCGTTGGGGGTCGAATGCAGGCAAATTCAAGTCGTTAAATAACTTAGTACTCTCAATCGCATCCGTTATGCGGCCTTGGTTTTTAAAAGGCTCGCGGGTCACGGTGGGGTAATACAAGAACTGCTCACGCACCATCTCGCCCAAAAACTCGTGTTGGGGCAACTCTTGGGTGAGGTACTCGTGGTAGGCCAACTCTTTAACTTCGCGCACGCCGTGGACCAAGATGACTTTCTCGAAACGCTCATAGGTTTCAGGGTCACGGATCACGCTCAAAAATGGCGCCATGCCTGTGCCGGTGGAAAGCAAATACAGATTTTTGCCAGGCAAGAGATAGTCAATCAGCAGAGTGCCCGTAGGCTTGCGACCGACGATGATCTTGTCGCCTACTTGAATATGTTGCAGGCGCGAAGTCAGCGGGCCGTCTTGCACCTTGATGCTCAAAAACTCCAAATGCTCTTCGTAATTGGCGCTGACGATGCTGTAAGCGCGCAACAACGGTTTTTCATTCACGCGCAGGCCGATCATCGTGAAATGGCCGTTAGAAAAACGCAGCGCTTGGTCGCGGGTGGTGGTGAAACTAAACAGGCGGTCGGTCCAATGGTGGACGGACAAAACTTCTTCTTCTTGGAAAGCGCTCATGGGGGAGGGTCAAACGGTTAGAGATAACCCCTAAGTGTAGAGGAGGGCTTGTTGCTAAAGTCTCGCCATGAAAATTTTTGAAACACTCCAAAGCGTCCCCCAATTTGTAGGTCAAGGCGAAGTCGCCAGCGAATGGATCACCGTCACCCAAGAACATGTGAACCAGTTTGCCGACGCTACTGGCGACCACCAGTGGATCCATGTCGACCCTGAGCGCGCCAAAGCAGGTCCGTTTGGAACGACGATTGCCCATGGTTTTTTGACGCTGTCGTTGATGCCGCAGTTTTTTGCCAAAGCCTTCAAAGTGCAAGACCAAAAAATGGGCATCAATTACGGCGTGAACAAAGTGCGTTTCACTGCCCCCGTGTTGGTGGGTTCGCGTTTGCGGGCCAAGATGTCTTTGAAATCCTGTGACTCCATCGATAACAACGGCATGCAATTGGTGTGGAGTGTCACCGTGGAGCGCGAGGGCGGCGACAAGCCAGTTTGCGTGGCTGAGACAGTGACTAGGTTGTATGCCTAAATCCGTTTTGGCGCCACGCCTCGTAAACCATCACTGCGACCGAATTCGATAAATTCAAACTGCGTTGCCCCTCGAGCATGGGTAAACGCAGGCGTTGCGCTTCTGGGAAATTCTCGCGAATGGTTTGCGGCAAGCCGGCGGTTTCGGAGCCAAATACCAACCAGTCCCCTTCCTGGAATTGCGCGTCGTGCGCGGTGTGCGAGCCTTTGGTCGTTAGGGCAAACATGCGTTCTGCAACTGGTTGTGCCCTAGCCAAGAAGTCTTGCCAACTCGCGTAACGCGCCACATGCGCGTACTCGTGGTAATCGAGCCCAGCCCGGCGCATGTGCTTGTCTTCCATCGAAAAACCAAGGGGCTCTATCAAATGCAAACTGCACCCTGTATTGGCCGCCAAGCGAATGACGTTACCCGTATTCGGTGGAATTTCTGGATGTACCAGCACGATATGAAACATGGTTGCATTGTCTCGCGCCTCACGATTCAACCAACTGGGCCCTTGCAAACACCAAGCCGGTGATGTGCGCCACCCCCGCTTTGCGCAAGGTGCGCGCTGCTTCAAACATGGTGGCGCCAGTGGTCATGACATCGTCAAGCAAGACCACACCTTGGCCTTGCATTGAGGGTATGCGGTTGGGATCGATCCAAAACGTGTTGCGTGCTTGCGCCAAGCGTTCAGCGCGCGTTGCTCCGACTTGGTGGACAGCATGCTCTAAGCGTAAAAGCGATTTTGCGTCTGCCTTGTGCGGTGCCAAGTGCTTGGCCAACTCGTAAGCTTGGTTGAAACCCCGCTCGCGCAGGCGAGAGGCTGACACAGGCATGGCTATTACGCTGTCTGCCATTTCTAGAGCAGGCTCTACCCAAGGGGCGTTGCGCATCAACTGCGCGAGTATCCGAGCAAGGCCTACGTCGCCATGGAACTTGAATTTGGCGATGCAATCTGACCAAGGGTGGCCGTAGGTCACCGCGGTAAAACATTGATCTAACGGGGGAGGTTCGTGGTAACAAGGAAAACACCTGCTTGCCTTTGCGGGTAAGGCGCAAGTGTGGCAACGTGTGATCGGTTGACCAAATTGCTGCACGCATGCATCACACAAAGCGGCACTGGGCCATGCCTCGCAAATATGGCAAATGCTAGGCGGGCGTAATCGCTGCATCCAAGCAGGCCATGCAAGGCTGTCAAACATGGAATCTATACTGACCCGCCATGCCAGAAGCCGCCTCAGTTGACCTTGTTCCCACCATAGACCCCGTTGCCAGCGAGCGTTGGTCGAAGCGAAACCACCTAGAGACTCCGTGGTTGCATGAAGAAATTGGAAGACGCATGGAAGAACGGTTGCAGTGGATACGCTTGCAGCCTAAAAGATGGGTGGATTGGGCGCCAGTCAATGGCGGTTTAGCGACCCATGCGGCAGTGCGCGCGCGATACCCCAAGGCTAATTGTTTGGCCATTGAAACTTCTGGGTTGCGCTTACAAAAAGCGAAAGTTGCTCTTACAAATCCTTGGTGGACAGTGTGGAAGCGCCAGTCGGTTTCTGTCGCTGATCTCGCAAATAGTTTGCAGCAGCAAGAGGCGTTCGACATGGTCTGGGCGAATATGGCCTTGCACACGGCAGTGGCGCCCCAGTCTTTGTTGCGTGCTTGGCATAGCTTGCTGGCCACCGATGGGTTTTTGATGTTCTCGAGCCTTGGGCCAGACACCTTGCGAGAACTCCAGCCGATTTACCAAGACATGGGGTGGGGCGATCCCTCGCATGCCTTCACAGACATGCACGATTGGGGTGACATGTTGGTGCAAGCAGGATTCGCAGAGCCCGTGATGGATATGGAACGCATCACGCTCACCTACGCAACGCCCTCAGATTTGCTGAAAGACTTACGTCTCCTAGGGCGTAACTTGCACCACCAGCGCTATCAAAATTTACGTGGTCGGGGTTGGAGGCAGTCATTGGAGAGCGCTTTATGGACTTTGGCCAAGCCAGACCAAGGGGGGCGTCTGGTGCTCACAGTGGAGTTGATTTACGGGCATGCCCTCAAACCCCTTCCCAAGGTTAAGTTGGCGAAGCAATCATCAGTCACTCTGGCGCAGATGAAAACCTTGCTCAGTCAATCTAGGGGAAATACCCCGCTAGAATGACGGGCTGAGACTTTATTTAGGGCGAACCCTAGGTTTACCCTCCTGCAGGCTAATCAATTAAGGCATTTAAAAGTGATGAAGAACAATCTTTTCCAGAAGTTGGCTTCGGCTTTGCTGTTCGTTTCCACCTGGGCGAGTACAGCAGCTTGGGCAGTTAACGACCTTCCTGGCGGCCCTTCCAATTGGCAACTCAATTTGCAGCCTGGGGCGACCAAGATCGCCCAGGAACAAGGTTGGTTGCACTGGTTCATGCTGATTATTTGCACAGTTATTTTTGTGGCTGTTTTCGGGGTAATGTTCTATTCCATCTGGAAGCACCGCAAATCGGTGGGTCACAAGCCAGCCTCTTTCCACGAATCGGTCAAAGTTGAAATCGCTTGGACAGTCATTCCCTTCATCATCGTCATCTTGATGGCCTTGCCCGCCACCAAAGCCGTGGTGGCCCAAAAAGACACGTCTAACGCTGACCTCACCATCAAAGCTACGGGTTACCAGTGGAAATGGGGTTACGACTACATCAAGGGTGAAGGCGAGGGCATTGCTTTTATTTCCACCCTTGACAACGAGCACCGCGTTTTGTCCAACAGCGGCGCCAAGGGTGCTGATTTAGACGACTACTTACTCAAGGTCGACAACCCCTTGGTGGTGCCTGTCAACAAAAAAGTTCGCATCATCACTACCGCCAACGATGTCATCCACGCCTTCGCTGTGCCCTCGTTAGGCATCAAGCAAGATGCCATTCCTGGCTTTGTGCGTGATACCTGGTTCCGCGCTGAAACCGTCGGCGACTTCCACGGCCAGTGCCAAGAGTTGTGCGGCAAAGAGCACGCCTACATGCCTATCCATGTCAAAGTACTCAGCGCAGAAGACTACGCAGCGTGGGTTGCAGTTGAACAAAAGAAAATGGCCGCCAAGATGGATGATCCATCCAAAGTGTGGACTTTGCCTGAAATCTTGCAGCGTGGCGAAAAAGTCTATGCCGCTAATTGCGTGGCCTGCCACCAATCAAGCGGCAAAGGCAGTGGCGCTATCAAGGCTTTGGATGGTTCTGCTGTCGTGCTGAACTCTGACGCTGGCAAGCAAATCCATGTATTACTGAACGGCCAAAACAACAACTCTATGCCCGCATGGAAACAACTGAGCGACACCGATATTGCTGCGGTGATCAGCTACACCAAAAACAATTGGTCCAACAAGACCGGCCAGCTGGTTCAGCCTGCCGATGTCAAAGCCGCCCGTTAATCCCCACCGTTGAATAGGAACACATCATGAGCGCAGTTCTAGATCCTCACGGCCACGTCCATGGCCACGACGACCACCACGGTGCCCCACAGGGTTGGCAACGTTGGGTATTTGCTACCAACCACAAAGACATCGGTACTTTGTATTTGTTGTTTGCTTTTTCCATGTTGATCATTGGTGGCGTGTTAGCTTTGTTGATCCGCGCTGAGTTGTTTCAGCCTGGTCTGCAATTGGTCAACCCTGAGTTGTTCAACCAACTCACCACTATGCATGGCCTCATCATGGTGTTTGGCGCCATCATGCCGGCCTTCGTGGGTTTTGCTAACTGGATGATTCCATTGCAAATCGGCGCGTCCGACATGGCTTTTGCGCGCATGAACAACTTCAGCTTCTGGTTGATGATTCCTGCGGCTGTCATGTTGAGCACATCGTTCTTCCAACCTGGTGGCGCACCCGCTGCTGGCTGGACGCTTTATGCACCTTTGACATTGCAAATGGGCCCATCTATGGACTCCGGTATTTTTGCGCTGCATTTGTTGGGCGCATCGTCGATCATGGGTTCGATCAACATCATCGTGACCATTCTCAACATGCGTGCCCCTGGCATGACTTTGATGAAGATGCCTATGTTTGTTTGGACTTGGTTGATCACTGCCTATTTGTTGATTGCTGTGATGCCTGTGTTGGCAGGCGCGATCACCATGACATTGACCGACCGCCACTTCGGCACCACCTTCTTTAATCCTGCTGGCGGCGGCGATCCCATCATGTACCAACACATCTTCTGGTTCTTCGGACATCCAGAGGTGTACATCATGATCTTGCCGGCCTTCGGCATCATCAGCCATATCGTTCCTGCTTTTGCCCGTAAAAGATTGTTCGGCTACGCATCGATGGTGTACGCCACATCGTCTATCGCGATTTTGTCTTTCATCGTTTGGGCGCACCACATGTATGCCACTGGCATGCCCGTGACTGGTCAGTTGTTCTTCATGTACGCCACCATGTTGATCTCTGTGCCTACCGGCGTGAAGGTTTTCAACTGGATCGCGACTATGTGGAAAGGCTCGATGACATTTGAGAGCCCCATGTTGTTTGCGGTGGGCTTCATCTTCGTGTTCACCATGGGCGGTTTTACTGGACTGATCTTGTCCATGGCTCCTATCGACACACAAGTGCAAGACACTTATTACGTAGTGGCTCACTTCCACTATGTGTTGGTGGCCGGTTCCTTGTTTGCCATGTTTGCAGGCTTTTACTTCTGGTGCCCCAAGTGGACTGGCGTGATGTACAACGAAACACGTGGCAAGATCCACTTCTGGTGGACATTGATTGCGTTCAACGTGACCTTCTTCCCCATGCACTTCCTTGGACTAGCCGGTATGCCACGCCGCTACGCTGACTACCCCATGCAGTTCACTGACTTCAACATGATTGCTTCGGTCGGCGCGTTTCTCTTCGGATTTGCGCAGGTCTATTTCTTCTTCTTCATTGTCTTGCCTGCGATGCTCGGCCATGGTGAAAAAGCGGTTGCTAAGCCATGGGAAGCTGCTGAGGGCTTGGAGTGGGAAATCCCATCGCCGGCGCCTTTCCACACCTTCGAGACACCTCCCAAGCTCGACGCTACGGCGACCCGCGTGATTGGTTAACAAGCCATGACGCCAGAGCAACGCAAGCAAAACCTGCGATTGGGGCTGATCTTGGCCTCTGTCGCAGCCGTGTTTTTCATTGGCTTCTTTGCCAAAATCATTTTGTTGAATCGCTGATCGCATGGTTCCTATCCGCCAAAATTTGGTGATGCTGAAAAAGCTAATCGTGGTAGCGGTTGGTATGTTTGCCTTTGGCTATGCCTTGGTACCGATGTACCGCGCAATTTGTGAATTCACGGGCATCAATATTTTGGCTTTGGGTGAGCGAGAAGTGTTTGGTTCTGGCAATGCACGTGCGAAGCCGACCAATTCGCAAGTTGACACCTCCCGCACCATCACCGTCGAATTCGACGCCAATGCCCGTGGCCCTTGGATGTTCAAGCCCGCGCAGTCGTCCATGCAAGTCCACCCAGGCGAGATGATGACGGTCATGTACGAGTTCCAAAACGTGCAAAACCGCGTGATGTCCGCCCAAGCTATTCCAAGCTATGCCCCACGCCAAGCGGCAGCGCATTTCAACAAAGTGGAGTGTTTCTGTTTTAACCAATACACCTTGGCGCCTGGCGAGAAAAAGCAATGGCCTGTGGTGTTTGTGATCGATCCCAAATTGTCTAAAGACGTGTCGACAATCACTTTGTCATACACATTCTTTGAAGTAGGTTCTAAAACACCGGCTGCACCTGTAGCGGTTGGACCAACCGATACAAAAATAGGGGCTGGCGCTTGAGCAAACTCCAATCTTTGAAGCGTTCGGTTGTTGCTGTCGCATGGTCGTTTTTAGGAATTCGCAAAAGCAGTGAGTTTCAAGAAGATGTTGCAAAAATCACGCCGTTGCATGTGCTAGGTGTGGGGTTAGTGGCAGGTTTATTGTTTGTGGCCGCGTTGATTCTTTTGGTCAACTGGGTCGTTGCAAAGTAAAGAAGGAAGAAAAAATGAGTAGCAACTCACATGGCACCACGCCTTACTACTATGTCCCCGCACCCTCGCGTCACCCTGCGATGGCTGCCTTGGGTTTATTCTTTGTGATCTTGGGCGCTGGCCAATGGGTTAACGGTGCTGACTGGGGTAAATATTCTTTGTTATTTGGTTTAGTTTTTTGGTTGTTCGTGTTGTACCAGTGGTTTGGTGACGCTATTGCTGAAAGTGAATCAGGCCTGTTCGGTCACAAGGTTGAGTTATCTTTCCGCTGGAGTATGAGTTGGTTCATATTTTCTGAAGTGATGTTCTTTGGTGCGTTCTTTTCTGCCTTGTGGTGGGCGCGTGTGCATTCAGTCCCTGAGTTGGGTAATTTAGAAAATGCATTGCTCTGGCCCGGATTTAAGGCGGCTTGGCCATCTGTTGTTGCTGGCGCTACTGCCTCACCTGCCGGCATCATCGAGCCGTTTCAGGTGATGACACCCTTCTGGTTGCCCACAATCAACACCGCTTTGTTATTGAGTTCTGGTGTGACATTGACTATTGCCCACCATGCTTTGATTGAAAACAAGCGTGACACCACGATCAAGTTCATGTGGTTAACGGTTGCCTTGGGGGTTGTTTTCTTATTCGTGCAAGGTTACGAATACAGCCATGCGTATAGCGAAATGAACCTCAAACTCAACTCTGGCGTGTACGGTTCTACCTTCTTCATGCTCACAGGTTTCCACGGCTTCCATGTGTTCTTGGGCATGTTGATGTTGTTGGTTATCACCCTGCGTTTGCAAAAAGGCCATTTCACTTCCGATAAGCACTTCGGTTTTGAAGGCGCCGCGTGGTACTGGCACTTTGTGGACGTGGTGTGGTTAGGCCTCTACATCTTGGTGTACTGGCTGTAAAGCCGGCTAGCAAAGCGAACGAAGGCCGCGTGTGCGGCCTTTGCTTTTTCTAGCAATCCCCATGTTGGGAGCTTTAAAGATGTTTAGCGACCAGCCTCAATACCTGTGGGATGGATGTAGCCAAGTTGCCATCCAATCAGCACACAAATAAATAGAAAGATCGAGATACCGACCCTAAGCCCCAGGGCTTTGACCATATTTTTGGATTTAGGCTGATCACTCGGACCCGAGCGCATCATGAATATGAGCGCAGAAGCCAAACTGCCCAAGATAGCTAAAAATGCAAGTGCAACAATGAATTTCATACAAGCCATTATCTCTGCCCCGCGTCAGCGCTCTTTGCTGGTGGTTACGATGGCCACGGTATTGGGTGTGGCTTTGACGGTGTGTTTAGGGGTGTGGCAGCTGTCACGTGGCCACGAAAAAGAGGCCTTGCATGCAGCCATCCTGGCGCGCCAGGCGCAGCCGGCACTAGACACTGCGGCCTTATTAAAAGACAGAAGTGTGTTTACCCAATTGCACCAAGGGGTGAGACTAGAAGGCCGATGGTTGTCTCAGCACACGGTGTATTTGGAAAACCGTCCCATGCAAGGGCGTTCAGGTTTTATTGTGTTGACCCCGTTGCAATTAGATGGCGATACAACTGTCTTAGTGCAGCGCGGATGGATACCGCGTCACCAACAAGACCGTACTGTGTTAGCGCCTATCGCGACACCGCAAGGCCAAGTGCAAGTGAGTGGCCGTATTGCTGCAGGTCCATCCGAAGTCATGGGATTGGGTGAAACTTCCTCGAAAACAACAGCACAGACCACAGGGCAATCGCCTATTAGGCAAAATCTAAATCCTGCTGAATTCAGCAAAGAAATCGGCGTATCACTGGTAGGTACTGTTTTACAAACCGATTCTGATGCAGACGGGTTGCAACGCAAATGGCCAGAAATCACGGCTGGCGTAGAAAAGCACTGGGGTTATGCCTTTCAGTGGTTTGCATTAGCGGCTGTGCAGGTGATGCTGTATTTTTGGTACCAATGGATAAAGCCTTATCGCCATGCAAAATAAAAAAACTCCCGACACTTCGCACCCACTTGGCATGACCGTCTATGACTTGCCTTTGCCCGCAGAGGTGGTGCAGGCGGATGCTAAGCGCACCAGCATGGGACGCTTGAATATGTTGTTGGTCTTATTAGCTTGTGCAACGCCAGTTGTGGCCTCTTACATTACCTACTACTGGGTTCGTCCTGAAGCGCGCCGTAACTATGGTGAATTGATCCAACCCACGCGCCCTACACCTTCGATAGCGGTTGCGCGTCTGGACGGCAGCGATATGAAGTTGACCGATCTCAAAGGTCAGTGGTTACTGGTCAGTGTTGCTGGTGCTGCGTGTGATGCGGCGTGTCAGCAACGCTTGTATTTACAGCGACAAATTTTGGTGGGGTTGGGTAAAGAGCGTCCACGCACAGAATGGGTATGGTTGGTCAATGACAAGGCAGAGATTCCCAATACCTTGCTGCCCGGTTTAGAAGAGGCCACCGTTTTGCGTGTAGATCCCAAAGCGCTCGCGCAATGGTTGCAGCCAGAGGCTAATAAGAAGTTAGAAGACCACTTGTACATGGTCGACCCTATGGGTGAGTGGATGATGCGTTTCCCTGCGCATCTGAATGCAGAAGGTGCACTAAAAGCAAAGCGCGATATGGAGCGTTTGTTGCGTGCTTCCTCCTCATGGGATGTGCCTGGCCGATGAACCCGCTTTATAACTTTGCTCCAACACTGCACTTGCTGATCTTGGGTGCTTTGGTAGCGTCTGTTCCTTTGGGATGGATGTGGTTGCGTCAGTCTTCTGCCTCCACTTCGCAGCGGGGGGTGTGGTTCACGCAATTAACCCTTTTTCTCACTTTTGATTTAGTGTTGTTCGGTGCTTTTACGCGCCTGACAGATTCTGGCTTGGGCTGCCCTGATTGGCCAGGTTGTTACGGGTTTGCAAGCCCGGTGGGTGCAGTCAATGCCATAGACGCAGCGCAAACTGCTATGCCTACTGGCCCTGTGACGCACCAAAAAGCATGGATTGAAATGATCCACCGCTATATGGCCATGGGGGTAGGTGGTTGCATATTGACCTTGGCATGGTTTGCGTGGTCGAAGCGGTCGCAAGGCTCTAACACCAAATTACCAACCCTCACTTTGCTATGGGTTTGTGTGCAAGGCGGATTTGGTGCGCTCACTGTCACGATGAAGTTATTTCCAGCAATCGTTACTTTGCATTTACTTGGTGGCTTGGTGTTGTTGGCCTTGTTGACCATACAAATTTACCAGCAGCGCCAAGTTACACCAATTGGAATCTCCTCGAGACTTTATAGGTGTGCATGGATTTGTGCCGCATTGCTGTTGTTGCAAATTCTTTCTGGCGGATGGGTGAGCACCAATTACGCGGTGTTGGCGTGCAACACCTTTCCGCAATGCCAAGACAGTTGGTGGCCTGCGATGGACTTCTGGAATGGTTTCACGGTTTGGCGTCCCTTAGGTCTTAATGCAATGGGTGAGTCCTTAACCTTTGAAGCTTTAACGGCTATTCACTATGTACATCGTTTAAGTGCTTATGTCGTTTTCATTGCTTTAGGTGCTTTGGCATGGCAACTACTGTCTGTGAACGGTGCAAAGCATCTTGCGAAAGTCTTAGGCGCTTTGTTGCTTTTGCAGCTTTTAACCGGGCTTTCTAATGTTGTCTTGGACTGGCCCTTGATCGCCGCCGTCGTCCACACGGGTGGTGCTGCCGCACTGTGCATCACCATGGTGTGGTTGTTGTGCATAGCGCGTAAACTGAAAACTGTATGACCGACAACTTCTCTTTGATGACCCGTTTGCACCAATTCAATGCGCTCACCAAACCGCGCGTCATCCAATTGATTGTATTTTGTGCGTTGATAGGCATGGTGCTCGCTGTGCCTGGTGTGCCAACTTGGAGCGAAGTGCAATTGGGTCTTTGGTCATGCGTGGGCATTTGGTTTGTAGCGGGTGCAGCCGCCGCCTTCAATTGCATTGTTGAGAAGAAAATCGATGCGGTTATGAAGCGCACTGCATGGCGCCCTACCGCAAAGGGCGAGTTGTCTGACTCAGAGACCTTGGTTTTTTCTGGACTGATGTGCGCATTTGGTTCATGGCTTTTGTACGTGTGGGTCAACCCACTCACCATGTGGTTGACCTTTGCCACGTTTGTGGGCTATGCCGTCATCTATACCGTCATCCTCAAACCCTTGACACCACAAAACATCGTGATTGGTGGTGCTTCTGGCGCTATGCCTCCCGTGTTGGGTTGGGCTGCGATGACAGGTGATGTCGGGCCTGAAGCACTAATTTTGTTCTTGATTATTTTCTTGTGGACGCCACCGCATTTTTGGGCGCTTGCGCTTTACCGCGTGGAGGATTACCGCAAATCTGGATTGCCCATGTTGCCCGTGACCCACGGTAACGAGTTCACCCGTCTGCAGATATGGCTCTACACCATTGTTTTGTTTGCAGCGTGTTTGATGCCTTTTGTCTACCGCATGAGCGGTTGGTTTTATTTGATCGCGGCTGTTATTTTGAGCCTTGGTTTTTGTGGCTATGGTTGGGCGTTGTGGCGCAACTACTCAGATGCGTTAGCACGCAAAACATTTCGCTTTTCGCTTATCCACTTGAGTGTGTTGTTTGCAGCCTTGTTGATAGACCATTACTTATGAATACCCACAATCAGCGCCGTTCGATGGCGAGAGTGGCTTTTGGACTCGTCCTTGTCTGCGTCTTGACGCTGTTTGGTGCCTGCAGCCCAGACAAACCCAAATTCAACGCTATCGACGTCACGGGTGCAAACTACGCGAAGGGTTTTACCCTCAAAGACCAGACTGGCCAAGAGCGTAAGTTAACGGACTTCAAAGGCAAAGTGGTAGTGGTATTTTTTGGCTACACCCAATGCCCCGATGTATGTCCCACCACCATGACTGAACTGGTAGAGATCAAACGTTTATTAGGCGCTAACGGCGAAAAGCTTCAAGCCGTATTCATTACCGTAGACCCAGTGCGTGACACTGCCGAGTTACTCAATGCCTACGTCACCAACTTTGATTCGAGCTTTGTAGCTTTAATCCCCACATCTGAGCAGCTTGTAGAGGTGGCCAAAGAATTCAAGATTTACTACAAGAAGGTCGATGGCAAAACGCCTACGAGTTACACCATGGACCATTCGGCTGGCAGTTACATCTTCGACATCCAAGGCCAAGTGCGTTTATTTAGCCGCTACGGTAGTGGGGCGCAAGCGATTGCGCAAGACATCGCTGTCTTGCTAAAGCCTTAGGCGTATTGGGCCAAAGCCGCCTTCATTTTTTTCATGGCGGCCACTTCAATTTGACGGATACGCTCTGCGCTCACGCCATACTCGGCTGCTAGTTCATGCAGCGTCATACCGCCTGAGCCATCGTCTTGCACCTTGAGCCAGCGCTCTTCGACCACGCGACGGCTGCGCTCGTCGAGTACTTCTAAGGCGGTTGCAATACCGTCAGAGGCCAAAACATCGCGCTGGTGCGCTGCCATCATGACGGTGGGTTCGTGGTTGACGTCGCTTAGGTAAGCAATAGGGCCAAAAGCCTCTTCACCTTCGTCGTTAGGTGTGGGGTCGAGCATCACGTCGCCACCCGACATGCGCATTTCCATCTCCAGCACTTCTTCGGGTTTGACCTTGAGTTGCTTGGCGACAGCATCCACCTCTTGCGGATTGAGCGTGCTGCGGTGCATGTCGGAGTCAGAGGCATCTGCATCGGCTTTGAAGCCTTGTTTCATGGAGCGCAAATTGAAGAACAGCTTGCGCTGGGCTTTGGTGGTGGCCACTTTGACCATGCGCCAGTTCTTCAAGATGTACTCATGGATTTCGGCTTTGATCCAGTGGAGGGCGTAGCTCACCAAGCGCACGCCTTGGTCAGGGTCAAAGCGTTTGACGGCTTTCATCAAGCCGATATTGCCTTCTTGGATCAGGTCGCCGTGGGGCAAGCCGTAGCCCAGGTATTGGCGAGAAATCGACACTACCAAACGTAAGTGAGAGAGCACTAACTTACCGGCAGCCTCAAGATCATTATCGTTCTTTAGTTTGCGAGCGAACTCTTGCTCTTGCTCTAAGGTGAGCATGGGCATTCGGTTGACCGCGGAAATATACGCGTCTAAATTGCCAAGCGACGGGACCAAGGCCCATGGGTTGGCAACCGCCAGTGTCGAACTTGATAAAGTAGTCATATGTAGTCCTTTCGGGTACTTTTCGTTATTTTAGCACTCTATCGTAAAGAGTGCTAATTTTTGTTTTTCGAGGCCATTCAAGACCCAGGAGGACTAAAAAGGAGGGGTTATTGCAACAATGCTTGGGCAAATTCTTGGGCGTTAAACGTCTCCAAGTCTTCCACGGCTTCGCCCACACCAATGAAATAAACCGGCACGACACTACCGCCATTGGCGACACGCGATTGGCCCCACAGTGCAATAGCGGCCAAAACCCCGCCTTTGGCGGTACCGTCTAGTTTGGTGACCACCAAGCCGGTGAGCCCCAACGCTTCGTCAAACGCCTTGACTTGCGCCAGTGCGTTTTGACCCGTATTGCCGTCAATCACCAGTAGTACTTCATGTGGCGCGGTCGCATCAGCCTTTTGGACAACGCGTTTGATTTTTTTCAGCTCTTCCATCAAATGGAGTTGGGTTGGTAGCCGTCCGGCAGTGTCTACCAACACGACGTCTTTGCCGCGCGCCTTGCCAGCAGACACGGCGTCAAAGCTAACGGCTGCTGGGTCCCCCCCGGCTTGCGAGACGATATCTACCGAGTTACGCGTGGCCCACACGCCTAATTGTTCTTTGGCAGCCGCACGAAACGTATCCGCCGCAGCCAGTAAGACCGATGCGCCGCTATCGCTCAAATGGCGGGTGAGTTTGCCAATGGATGTGGTTTTGCCAGCACCGTTCACGCCAGCCACCATGATCACAGTCGGAACGTGTTCACCGACCGTCAGCGTTTTTTGCAATGGGCTTAGTAATTGGGTAATGGATTGCGCCAACAGCGCTTTGACCGCGACTGGTTCGGTGGTCGACGTTTCTTTCACCCGCTGCTTTAAGTCTTTCAGCAAATATTCGGTGGCAGCGACACCGGTGTCAGCCATGAGAAGCGCTGTTTCAAGTTCTTCGTACAGCGTATCGTCGATACGCGTTCCGGTAAAAACGCTGCTGATGCTTTGGCCAGTGCGCTGCAGACCTTTGCCCAAGCGTTGCAGCCAACTCTGGCGTGTCTGAACCTCTACCGGTTGAGTCTCAGCATGGACAGGCGCTTGCGGGGATTTTTTCTTAAAAAAACTAAACATGTGCGGGGTTTCTAGAATCAAGCATTCTATGAAACCGTTTACGCGCCCAACATCTCCCAAAGATAAGCCTGCACCCGCGCACAAGGGCGCTGGAGAAGTCCGCATCATTGGCGGGCAATGGCGACGCTCCAAATTACCTGTCGCAAACAAATCAGGCCTGCGCCCTACGCCGGACCGTGTGCGTGAGACCTTGTTCAATTGGTTAGGGCAATCTTTGCTCGGATGGAAATGTGCCGATATCTTTGCGGGCACTGGCGCATTGGGACTAGAAGCGGCGTCTCGCGAAGCCAGTGTGGTGCAACTCTGCGAGCAAGACACTGTGTTGGTAGAGCAACTTCAAGCGCATATCGATCGCTTAAAAGCATCTGCTGTACATGTACTGCGAACCGACGGTGTGTCTTGGCTTGCAAGACAAGTGCCCCAAAGTTGGGATCTTGTGTTCATCGATCCGCCCTTTGAGAGTCAATTGTTTGAACCTGCGCTAAAAGCTTCTGCGCAAAGTACCAAGCCCAATGGTTGGATCTATTTGGAAGCCCCAAAAAAATGGAATGACGTGGAGTTATCAGCACTAGGTTTGCAAACATATAGATATTTGAAGGCAGGCAATGTACATGCGCACTTATTGCAACGGATTGCATAATCGCTTGCTTGCATATCAAAAATTTCAGGAGCCACTATGTCTGAACCCGTGATTGCCATTTATCCTGGCACTTTTGACCCCGTTACTTTGGGGCATGAAGACATCGTCGCGCGTGCCACAAAATTATTCGATACGGTCATTGTTGCCGTAGCGGTTGCCCACCATAAAAAAACTTTATTCCCATTGGATGACCGTTTGTCTATGGCGCGTGAGGTGCTTAAAAACAATCCCAAAGTCAAAGTGATGCCATTTGATGGCTTGATGCGCGACTTCGTCAGAGAACAGCACGTCAAAGTGATGGTGCGTGGCGTACGCATTGGCACCGACTTTGATTACGAATTCCAACTCGCTGGAATGAACCGCCAATTGATGCCTGATGTAGAAACTGTGTTTCTCACGCCGAGCGCACCATATCAATTTATTTCAAGCACATTTGTGCGAGAAATTGCATTGCTCGGGGGCGAGGGTGATGGCAATAACTTGGTGTCGCCTGCTGTCTATCAAAAACTGATGGTCTTAAAAGCCGCCAACGTATCCGCTAAAAAATGACCGATTTTTTATTGATTCGCCACGGAGAAACCGATTGGAACCGCGAGTTGCGTTTCCAAGGGCGGATTGATATTCCCTTGAACGATATAGGTCTATTGCAAGCCCAACGTCTCAAAATGCGTTTCACGCAGACTCTCGCGCAATGGCGCGCTGACAAGCGCGAAATCCATAGTGTTGTGAGTAGCGTTTTGCAACGCGCACACCAAACAGCGCAACCAGTCGCTGAGCTTTTGGGCTTCGAGCCTGTTCTAGACCCTGGCTTGCAAGAGCAGTGCTACGGTATTTTTGAGGGACTGACCGCGCAAGAAATCAAGCTCCAACATCCAGACGCGTGGACTCAATGGTTGGCATTCAATTCACAGGTCGCGGTGGAGGGCGCAGAGAGCGCACAAGTTTTCCACGACCGTGTGATGCAGACCATGAATGCATTAGCAACGCAGTATGTTGATGGCCATGTGGTGGTGGTCACGCATGGCGGCGTGCTCGACATGATTTGGCGACATGCTCAACAACATACTTTGGATGGAAGGCGCGTCTGCGATATTCCCAATGCGGGCATTAACCATGTGTCATGTACCAATGGTCAGTGGCAAGTTGTGAGTTGGGCAGATACCGAGCATTTGGCAGACTTGCCCCCTCAACCTGTCTACCACCAGACGCAACTCAAGGCATAAGGCGCACGCATATGGCATTGATGATCACCGACGAATGCATTAACTGCGATGTGTGCGAGCCAGAGTGCCCGAATGAAGCTATCTT
>Ga0214921_10003140_pt1 | contig 25739 bp, 27 predicted proteins | sample LL1505_MetaG_FD_177992 | JGI IMG/M metagenome (GOLD analysis project Ga0214921, IMG submission 177992) | Freshwater microbial communities from Lake Lanier, Atlanta, Georgia, United States - LL-1505 | ecosystem: Environmental > Aquatic > Freshwater > Lake | place: USA: Georgia | collected... | reverse complement strand
GTGATTTTTATTAAAAAATTGCTTGTGATTTTTATTAAAAAATTGCTTGTGATTTTTATTAAAAAATTGCTTGTGATTTTTATTAAAAAATTGCTTGTGATTTTTATTAAAAAATTGAAAAAACTATATAAAAACATATTATTTCTATAAATAACTTAGAATGAATATTGATAAGTACTTAGATATGGATGATAATCAACTTGATAACTTGCTATTAGGTTTAGATTTAAATAATAAAAAAGATACTAAAGATGAATTAGTATGTATAAGTTGTAGATGTCCTGATTTAATAATAGATACTGCTAAAGGACACATGGTATGTTCAGATTGTGGAGTGATTAATAAAGAATATTTGGACGAGAATCCTGATATGAGTAATAGTGATAATGATAATAATATGTCCTGTTATGGTGCACCAACAAGTCATTTTTATCCTAAATCTTCTTTAGGAACTAAGATTGTTTCAAAAGGATATAATCGCCTCAGTTTTTTGCAGAAACAAGGACAAATGCCTTATAAAGAAAAAAGTTTAATGGATGTACTTGAAACTATTCAATTTAAATGTAAAAAATATGGTATTACTCAATCTATAATTGATAGTGCTAAAATTTTATATAAGAAAGTATCAGAATCAGTACATGTTAAAGGAAAAAGAAAAGGTAAAAATATTATTATGAGATGTGTTAATAGAAGATCAACAATTGCAGCATGTTTATTTTATGCTTGTAAATTACAGAAAGAAACAAGAAGTCCAAAAGAAATCGCAGACATCTATGATTTAGAAATTAAACATGTAAATCATGGTTGTAGAAAATTTTGTGATATTATTGATATTGGATCTCTATTTTATGATATTAAAAGTTCACAATCATCTGATTTTATCGAAAGATTTTCTAAAAAATTAAATATTGATAAAGAATATATTAATATTACAAAAGATGTATCTAATAATATTCATAAACTTGAATTAGCAACAACACATGAACCACCATCTGTTGCTGCAGGATGTATTTTATTAGTTGTAGAATATTATAATTTAGCAGTTACAAAAAAACAAATATCGGATGTTTTTGATATATCAGATGTTACAATAAGTAAAACATATAGAAAAATCTGGGTATATCATAAAATTATTCTATCAAATACAATTACAAATTTAATTTTAGAAAGGAAAAATATTAAAAATAATGATATAAATAAAGATAATTTAATAATGAATAGTGAAGAAACTATTGATTCTGATAGTGAATTAAATAGTTTATCATCATCACTAGAAGAAACTGAATTATCATTATCTAATTTAAAAATTAGTCTATGAATGTTTTTTTAAATTATAATTTAAATATTTTAATTTAAAAAAAGGATAATATAGTATTATTAATGGATAAATTAGATATATCAACATTTATATTATTTAAATCAGATATTAATACTCAAGAATTAAATAATGAAATTTTAAAGAAATTAAACATTATGTTTCCTGATTATGAAAAAAAAAATAAGAATAAAAATAAAAATAAGACAAATATATTAAAAAATCAAAAAATACAAACACAGAAAGAAAATATATCAAATAAGATTAATCTAATTTTAAATAAACTTTCAGAGAAAAATATAGATAATTTAATTATTGAGTTTATTGATAATATTAATCAAGTAACATTAGATACTTTTAAAGAAATACAAAAAACTTTTTATTTAAAAATAATTTCAGAAATTAATTTTATTGATATATATTTAGAATTTTTAAAAATTATTACTTTTCTATATAATAATGTTCAAGAATATGATTTAAATTATTTTTACGATATTGTTGAAAGTAAATTTAAAACTGATTATACTAATTATCAAATTAATGCTGATAATAGTTTAAATTTTTTAAATGATTTAAATGGTGAAAATAATAGAGTTAATAATTTAACTATAATAAATAAACTAATTGATAACAAATTTATTTCAAATAATATATATAAATATTGTGATAATATTATTATAGAACAACAATTATTTTTATCTGATATTTATTATTGGTTTAATAGTAAAAATACTAAATTATTAGATTCTGATATTTTAAAAATTAAAAAAATATTAAATAAATCTGATATTGCACCAAGAGATTCCATATTATTAAATAATCTTTTGAACGAAGAAATAATTAAAAAACCATCAACACAAGTAATTAATAATATTCAAATTAAAAAAGCTGATGTAATAACAAAACCAAAAATAGTATCAAATAATACAATTAATTTAGAATGTACCCATATTATTGAAGAATACTTATTAATTAAATCAATAGATGATATAAAATATTTTATTGATACAAGATGTGTTGACACTATTAATAAAAATAAATTTTGTGAGATTTTAATTAATAAATATTTTTCATCTAATAAAGAAACATCTGATGAAATAATACAATTAATTAAACAATTAGTTGTATCACGTATTTTATTTAAATCAAATTATAGTAGAGGTTTAATAATGATTTATAATAATTGGAATGAATTATCAATTGATTATGATAATCCTATACCTAAAATTAAATCATTATTATCAACACTAAAATCAATTGGAATAACAAAAGGATTAGAGAGTTTATTAGAAAAATATCAAATTTAATTTATTAAGAATTAATTAAATTAAATTTGTTGAAATCCAAATTTAATTTATTAAGAATTAATTAAATTAAATTATACTATAGTAAAAAAAAGTTATGAATATTTAATTTCAATTATTTTATATATAAACATGTGTTTTTCTAAAGATATGTCATTAATTATAGGTACAATAGGTCTTTTATCAAGTTCATATTTTTATAAAAAAAATAAATTTGCTGCTATTGGTATAGGTTATTTTGCTCTCATGGAAATATTACAATATTTTCAATATAAAGTAATAAATCAATGTAATAATAAACATAATAAATTTTTAACAAATCTTGGTTATATTCATATTTGTTTTCAACCATTATTTTTTAATATATGGTTATTTGCATTTACAAAAAAACCTAATTTTATATTTTTATATATGTCTTTCTTAGCTGGAATATTATTAGCTAGTCGTTTATTATTTGTAAGTGATAAAGAATTATGTGATACAAAAAATGAGCCATTATGCGGTGAAGAAACTTGTTCAGTTTCTGGAACTAGACATATTGCATGGAATATAAGATTGCGAGCACCAGGTAAACATTGGTTTACACCAAGTATTGGTTTACATTTTTTTATGTGGGTTATTCCAGTATTAACTATTTTTCAAATAAAACCTATATTAGCAATGTTATTATCTGGACCTTATTTAGGAATTTTATTAACTGCAAATAAAAATGAACAACCTGCAATATGGTGTTATACTGCAATAAGTCAAATGATATTAACATATTTTTTATTAGAAAAAAATTAATTTATTATATTATATAATGGAAATTGAAGCAAAATTTTTAGAAATTGATATAAATAAATTAAGAAAAATAATTAAAGAAAATGGTGGTAAACGTGTACATAAAATGATGTTATATGAAAGATATGTATTTTTATTACATAATGGAGAAAAAGGATATATTAGAACCAGGAAAGAAAATGGTAAAGTAACAATCACTATAAAAAAATATCCAAAAGACTCAAAATATGCTATGGAAAATGAAATTGAAGTAAAATCATCCTTAGAAGAAACTAGAGATTTTCTAATTGCAAGTGGATATAAAATGAAAGCATATCATCAAACATTAAGAGAAAAATGGCAGATTAATGGATGCCCAGAAATTGCGATTGATAGTATTCCAGGAATTCCAACATATGTTGAGTTAGAATGTAATAATGAAAAAGAAATAAAAAGAGTTGCTAAATTATTAAATTTAGATTTTGCTCAAGCCAAGTTTGGAGCATATGGTAATCAATTTGTTGATTATTATGGAATGATTTTAGATGATATTAATGATACAATTGATAGTTTAACATTTAAAAATATTGATAAAGAACTTAAAAAATATATTGTAAAAAATAAAGACCTACTTAAAAAAATTAAAGAAAAACATTTAGAACTTATTGCAAATAATAAAATTAAATTATAAATAATAAATCTATGTTTTTAGTATTTTTTATATAAAGTTTACTTAATTTTTAATTAAGAATAAATTTATTTTTAATTAAAAATCGTATTTTATCTGTTCATCTTGTAATTCCTGTGGTGCTGATAAAATTGCATCTGGGAAAGTCTCCATTGCAGCAATAACTACATCACGATCAGAACATAACTCTTATGACAGTCGACAAATAATACTGCCGTCTAACACAACTGCAGCTAATGCAACATCTTTATCGATTTTGATATCCTCTGATGACTGTTCAATAATGTTATATGCCTTATCTGGGTAATGAACAAAAAGCTCAAGAACTTGCTTCTTATTTTTATATATATAATATTCATTCACTATTGTATTATGCAAATCGTAAAAATACTCAGCGTCTTCTGATGCATCTGTTTCTTCATCAGGCTCTAAAGGACGAACTTTTTTTATAATTATTCTATGATTAGAAGACTATTTATTAAGTTCCATTGTGTAACAGTACCTTTACCTGTATAAATTAATACAAATGTTTGACTAAAACTATTAGTAGATAATGAATTCTTAATTGTTCCTTTTACTAAAAGATAAATTTGTCTTGATTTTGAATCAAGAATTTCATGTTTTGTTATAACTATTTCTAGACCATTTGATTTTAATTGATTTAAAAGATGAATAATATCAGTATATTCATATGTAACTCCATTATATTTAATTTTAGTCCTTTGAGTAATAACAGTGTATATTAAATCTTGAGGATTATTTAACCAACAACTATAAAAATATTGTATAAAATGTTGTCCTACTGCATCACTATCATAATTAATGATTTGATTCATTAATATAATACATTTTATTTATTTAAATAAAATTATTTAAATAAAGTATAAATACTGTAAATAATACAATTTATTTAAAATTTAAAGTATAAATACTGTAAATAATAAAATTTGAGACAGAGATTACAGTCCCATCGCGTTAAAACGCGCCAGCAGTGGAGGCTGAGGTATATCATCCTCTACCTCTTGAACTTGCATCATTAACTGTGCCCGTTCCTTATCACGCTGACGAGCCCTTTGACGTAGAAAGTTCCTTATGAGCCTCTTTTCGAACTCGTTGTTCGCCTTGATTTGCCTCCGAATCTTTGGAGAAGGTTTAGCCGCGCAACGAGGCTGCTCATCGTCGAGGGTGGTGATCGACCTCGTCATTTTAGGTGGGATACCTAAATCTATCACGACCTTTTTTTGAGGAGACGCCTTAACATTAATTTTTTTCTTCATAATTCCTGACTTGCTGCTCATGTTTCTGGTCAAGTTTAACTAAAGTGTAAAATTTTAAATTATTTGATCGAACAATTATAAAATAAATATTTCAATTTTTTTATTTTAGATTAAAGGTATCCATTTTTTAAATTTTGTTGAGAAAATACAATTAAATTTTACAGGAGTGTCTTTAATTATATTATCGCAATATTGAGAAATTTTAAGATTAGGTATTAATGCAATACCTAACTTTTCACCATTTTCAGTTTCAGTTAAATCATAAACATCAGGTACAATTGTTCTTGATAACCAATAATATTTATATTTACCATTAGTTTCATAAGAATATTTTCTTGATTTAAGAAAATCGACAAAGTTATGGATAATATTATAAGATTTCTGTTCAATAATTTCACAATTTTTAGAATCAATATCTACTTTTTCTGTTTTCTTGGTATCAAGATATAGTACATTTACTCCTGATATTTTGGGATAGAAAAGTAAACCATTAGTTTCAACAGTTAATTTTGAAAGATTATTAATAAGTTCTTCTAATTCTTTATAATTATACAATTTATTTAATTTAAATTCAAAATTATTACAATAAGTTGATTGTTCTTTTTTAAAATTATTTTTTAGAATAACATCTAATTTATTCATTTTTTCATTCATTTCTTGATCAATAATTTTACTCCCCATTAGATAAAAACAATCTTGAATTAAATAGACATATTGATTATTTGATTTAATAATTTTACCATCATAAATAGTACCATTATACATTATTTCTGTTGTTTTCATTTCAATTTGAATAATTTGTATAGTTTTCATATCTAATTGATTTTTATGATATGACAACTTTTTCCTATCAATTGCTAAACATAAATTTTTATTATTTATTTTAACCATAATTAAAAGATAATTATAGCCTTTGAAATTTGGTGAAACATGATGTTCATTCTCTTGAAGAAATTTTAATTTAGATACATTATTTAATATAATGTATCTATATTTTGATAGATCTAATTTGGAATAAAGCCAATCAATTACTTTTTGTTTTGTATCATAATCTACTAATAATCCATCAGAGTTGCCTAATACTATTTTTTTACTCATTAAATAATATAGTCATATAGTTTTTAAATCAAAATATCAATTTTTTATAAATAAAATTTTTTATTTATAAATAATAATTCTCTAATATTTTAAGGTTTAATTCTAACTACATGTACTTCTACTTCTAAAATAGGTCCAAATTCACCATCATCGTCATATTTATTTTTACGACCTTCAGCTTCAGGATCACCTGTATGTAAATATCTACAAGGTTGAACATATGTACGTCCACCTGCAAATTTTAAAGCCTGTTTGTACCTAATATGATATGGACAATGATCTCCTCTCTTGCAAAATACTGTCTTCCAATTGGGCTTAACTGGTATTAATCTGATACCATCTGCTCTAGGAATCCTTTCATTTTCAGCAGCACCACCACCAGCAGCACGACCAGCACCATCGACAAGACCAGCACCACCACCAACAGCAGCACGACCAGCACCATCGACAAGACCAGCACCACCACCAACAGCAGCACGACCAGCACCATCGACAAGACCACCAGTAGCAATTACAAGACCAGCACCACCAGCACCACCCCCACCAACAGCACGACCAGTACCATTATCAACTTTTGGTTTCATTTTATCTATTTCAATATAAAGATCCGAAATCACTTTATCTTTCTCATTAACTAGTTGTAATAATTCAGCAATACGTTGTTGATTTTGTTTTTCATCAGCCTCATACTTATCAATTCTTACATCTCTCTGAGCAAGTCGTTGTATTGTCTCAACTAAACGTGGCTCTAAACTTTCAAGTTCTTCAAGACGTCCTACATTAATTAATACCTGTTTACCTCCTCCAAAAACAATATTGCCAGTACCACCAACAGCAGCAGCTCCACCACCACCACCAACGGCAACAGCAGGCAAAATACCTTTTGGAGTGTCAACATCAGATTTGGTATCTAATATTTCAAGAAGAGCATCATACTGTTGAGTAATAGCACGAATTTCAGCATCCTTAGATTGTATATCATTCCTCAAACGCATATTTTCATTTAATTGCCTACGATTATCTCTTTCATAACCATCAAACTTCCTTGAAAGTTCATTATATTTCCTTGTAAGTTCAGTATAACGAATTCTCTCATCGTCGAGATGATTACTTAGACGTCTAATTACATCATGTTGGTCATCATCTTGTTCTGCAGCAGCTCTTCCACCACCACCTCCTCCTCCTCCACCACCACCTACGGCCCTGTCACCGCCAATGTGAGAAATGGCATCATCAATCTTGCCAACAAGCTGGTTTCTTAAAAACTTACAAGTTATTTCATGATAATCAACAGTCTTGTAAATATTTTCAATAATTTTTGCAAAAGTATCAGCGCAAATACCAAATGAACTAAATACAGAATCCAAAACAATCTTCCTATTCCATTTTTCAATGGTCCTACCACGTCCACTCTGTTTATTTCCTCTTTCGTATTCTTCAGTAAAAAATCCTCTTAGTCCAGGTTCATCATTATGATCATTTAAAACATGATCATGTGTTGCTTGATCTGTTGGAAAAACTTTAAGACATAATGCACATAAGAATTTCTTACAAGAGCAAGTAATAGCAACACAACCTGAAAAATCTGCAACAATTGTACCGCAACAAGGACACATTGGTACAGCACTCTCCATTGTTTGCTTAATATGAGCGTAAACTAGAGCCATTGATTCAGCTAAAGCTATATTTCCATTTTTTTGAGCCTTTGGATTAAGCTCAGCACGTAATTGTACATTTGTTTCTGCTAATTCAGTAATACGATCATAAGATGCTAATGCAAATAAAGACATGAACTTAACATCTTTGCACTCTGTAATATTAACTTTCTTACCACAATCACGTGGTTGACCATAGACCCGATGTTGACATTTGAGCGTATTGTCTGGAGTACCACCATTTGAATCAATTGATCTTTTAATACAACTAGTACAGATACAGTGTTCATCGGGACACATCGGCGCATCCTTAAATTCATCTAAACATACTAAACAAGTAAAAATTTTGCTTTCTTTGAGATCTTGAGGTTCTTTCAGTTCTGCAGCCATTTTTCAAAATAAAGAGTAAATTAATTTAATATTCAGGTATACATTTAAAAAATCAATTTTTTTAATAAATTTAAAATACAGATACAGTATTTGACATTGGATCATTTCCATAAACATCATCAAATATAACACCTCCATTTTCTTGATTTTCATTCTCGTACGTCCATGTATCTGCAGTATAATATTGCAAATTAGAACCTCCTGGCATTATAATATCAGATGTATCATCTGATAACATATTTTTATGAGGACCAAGTGATTTATAATCTACAATAGAATTATCATATATTTCTTTAATTGTTTTACCTTGATTATCTTCAGCTTTTAATATACCTGAAATATTTTTTGTTTTTAAATTATTAAAATCAAAGCTATAACTTGTCTTTGGAATACCACTTGTATCTTTTAAATTATCTTTTAAATTATCTTTTAAATTATCTCTTGAATTATAAATAGGATTTCCATTTTCATCTATTTTCTCAATCCATGTATTAGGATACCAAGTATACATATAACTTCCACTTATTTGATCATTTATAAATTTCTTATCAATTGGTCTTACATCATAATCAAAACTAATATATTTTGTATCTAAATCAATAAATGATTCAATAGGTTTTTCATATTGATTTATTATATTTTCTTGAGTTATAGTTTGTTGTTCAATTGGTTTATTATTTTTAGATTGCATAAAATAATTTAAACCAACTAATATAATAATAATTAAAAAAATATTAAAAATACCTTTCATTTAATTTATAATAGAAAATATTATTTTAATAAGAAAGTTTAGATTAAAAAAATTTATAATATATAATAATGATAATTTATTATATTATTCCTTTCATATTAATAATTTTAGTAATTATATTTTTAGTAAATAAAAAAAATAATAAAAATAATAATTTAATTGATAAATATTCTAGAGATATAACTATTGATGAACTTATAATTCAAAATTTAGATAAAAATTATAAACCTTGTAATGATATTACTTGTCAACATTGTGATAAATTAGCAGATTTGAATGATGAATATATTTTACCTACTTTACACCCAAATATTATAAGTGCCGATGAAACTGAATATATATTAAAAAAATCAGAAAATAATTATAAAAATAGTGTAACTGTCGGTGGACATAATTCAAATATTCGTAAAAGTCAAACTGCTTGGCTTGATAAATTTGATCCAGTAGTTAAAAATATAATATCAAGAGTATGTGATTTAACAAATACCCCATTTGAAAATGCTGAAAATTTACAAGTTGTTAAATATGAAAAAGATGGATATTATAATGAACACTTTGATTCAGTTACTAATACATCAGGTAATGCCAAATTTTTTTTAAGTCAAGGGGGTCATAGGATTATTACAATGTTAATATATTTAAATGATGATTTTACTGAAGGTGGAACACGGTTTGTTGTATTAAATAAAGATATTAAACCACCTAAATATCATGGAATATTATTTCATACATTAGATAAAAATAAAAATAGATGTCATCCTAAAGCATTACATGCAGGATTACCTATTAAATCTGGTAATAAATATATTGCTAATGTATGGATAAGACAATATGAATACCCATATGAATTGTTAAAAAATAAACAAAATTTAGTTGAATAATTTATTCATATAGTGAAATAATTTTACTTATCATTTCATGTCTTTCAATACATGATTTATCTAAATTAGTATATGCAAATCCATCAAGTAACATTTTAAAATATTCTGGATATTTTATCATTAATAATTCACAAAAATTTTCTAATCCATTAATTCCATTAATATCTGATTGATTCAAATCTCCAGTTAATATTATTTTTGAATTAGATCCAATCCTTGTTAGTAACATTTTAATTTGATTTATTGAACTATTTTGCATTTCATCAGCTATTACAATTGAATCAGAAAATGTTCTACCTCTCATATATGCCAGCGGAGATATTTCTAATTTATTACTATTAATTAAACATGTTATTTCATCATTTGTATAATAATCTAAAAAATAATCATAAATTGGAATAAGAAAAGGATGCATCTTATTTTTTAATGTACCAGGTAGAAACCCCAAATCTTCGTCTACTGATACAGTAGGTCTAGTAATAATAATTTTTTTATATTTACCTTCTTGAAATAATTTTATAGCTGTATGACATGCAATCATAGTTTTTCCTGTACCTGGCAAACCAGTTGTAACTACTATTGGAAATTTTTTAGATTCAATATAAGAGTTATATTTTACTTGTGCTGGATTTTTATATTCATACTTTGGAATAAATAGGCTATTAGTAATAGTAAAAATATTAAATAGTAAAAAGGATTGCATTAAAATATTAAAAATTTGTGTTTAAATTGAATAAAAATCAAATTTTATTTAAGAGTAAAGTGTGTTTTATAATAATGAAGTTAATTTTATTTTTTTTACTTTCACTTGTAAATGGTTATATTCTACCAAAAAGATCTTTAGTTATGATGAAAAGTGATAAATGTTTTGAACAAAAATATAATTATTTAAAAAAAAGAATTAAAAGACTAGAAGGTATTAAAAGAAAAATTATTGATTTAACTAATGATAATTTTAGAATAATCAAACAATTAATTGAAGAAGATGTACCAGAAATTAGGACTCTTGAAAATGAATATTCAACAGAATGGGATTTTTATAATCAAACTTGGAAAAAAGCTTAAAAAATTGATTTATAATAATTAAATAATATTTAATTATTATAATAATGAGTTATTATCTAATAGATTTTATAAAAGAACCAGATTTTAATTTTGATAATTTAATTATAGGTAAAAAAATTAATAGTGATCAAAATTATTCCAAATATTATATTTATTATGATCAAAATAATACAGCATCTGAAATCTATATTAAATTACCTAAAATACGTTCAATTTATAATTTATCTAATTATAAATTTAATTCTTTGAATGTACCTATTTATCCTGATTATGATTTAACTAAAAAATTTATAACATTTATTAAAGAACTTGAAGATAATATTAGTGAATGTTATAAAAAGAAAAATAGAGAATTTGTAAGTTTAATTACAAAAAAAAATTCATTACAATTTATTAAAATAGGTATTAATGACAGTATAAAAATCACTTCAAATACAAATAAAAAAATCAATATGAATGATTTTAAAATAAATAGTGAACTTGAAATTGTTATTAAATTATCTTATGTTTGGGTAAATCAAAATAAAATTGGATTATCATCACAAATATATCAAATTAAATATTATGCACCGCCTGACGAACTAGATATTAATTTTATTGATGAAGAATTACATATTCCTAAAAAAATAATAAATGAAACAGATGTGATTTCATATACACCAACATCTAAACCTCTACCTAAAATACCTGTACAATTAACACAAAATAATATAATTATTAGACCATCATTAACAGATATTAATAATGCATTAAAATCATTAAAACGTATAGAATAATTGATAAAAAACTAAATATATATATTATAATATAATGTTAAGTTATATAAATAGTTATGATATTAAAAATATTATAGATAATGAAATTAATTTATTTAAGAATTATATAGATAAAATAATATTAATTGAAGAAAATATTATAATATTAGAAAAATATTTAAAATTATTAGAAATAATTTTAAATCAACAAAATAGTAATCTAAATTATACAGATTGGTTATTATTTATAGAATCTATATTTTTACATATTGATTTTATAAATAATATAAATAAAAAATACAGATTAAATAATATGAATAAATTAATTGAAGGATTATCAAAAAAAGCAGCAGATATTAATATAGAATTAAATAATCTATTAAATAAAGAAATACTGGCAACTATTTTAATTTTGAAGGAAAATCAAGAAATATTAGAAACAACACATAAAAATTTATTATTTTCTAAAAAAATGATACAAAGATTATTATTATCTATTTGATTTTGAACATTTTCTTATTTTTATTTTTTTAATTAATTCATCATAAATATTATTACTATCTTTATCTGGAGGACCATCTTTAAATGTTGAAAATAATTCTAATATGGGTAATATAAATTGTGATTCTATTAATAATAATTGTAATCTATTAAAAAGTTCTTCATCAGTAATTTCAATTATATCACTAATTAATTTCCTTTCATCTGTATATGGAGGTATATATAAATTAAATTTTAATGATCCAATAGATTTTGAGAAAATATCAGTAATGTCTCCATCTTTAATTGTATTTATATTTATAAAATCAATATTTCGACCAATTTCAAAATTAGTACTTAATTTAGCTAATTTATCTAATAATAAATCAACATGTTTTATTCCAAAATTTACTCCAGTACCAGAAAAAAAATTTATTCTTAATAAACCATCACCCATTAATATAACTGGTTTATTTGGTAATTGCGTGAAAGATTCTTCTGCAATTTGTATTTGATTTTTTACTAAATATATATTTATTTTAAAAATATCGTTTAATTTATTAAATTTAAGATTCTCTATAGTTTCATCTAAATCTATATAATCATTTAAATTATAATAAAATAATGCAATAATAATACAATCAATTATATATTTTAAATTAATGTGAGAATATTCATCATTACTAAATTGTATTCCTAAATATATATATGGATCTACTTTATATAATGTATTATTTAATAAGTTAGATGATACAAATAAACGATACCTATGTTGAAATATTTTTTTACCTGTTGTACCAATTTTAAAGAATCCATCAAAATTACAATCATTAACAAATCTTTGATAAAGATCATCAAATTTTTTTTCTTTTTTAAAATATAAAAATGCAATAAATCCATAAGCATATATTTCTTTATCATTTACATTTTGTATTTTACATTCTTCATATTTAATATATTTTTTATTTTTAACAATTGGACATAATATAGATTTGTTTGTTAAGCTTAAATATATTTGTTTACTTATATCATCTCTACCTCCTGTACATAAGAAAATATTTTTTATTTTATGTAAATTAAATTCATTTACATCATCTGCAACTATATCTTTAGGAATAGGTTCATAATATTGTAATGCTTCCTCATCAGTTTTTTTACCAGGATTATCTATTTTTGTAAATATTATATTAGATCCTTTATAACTAATATTTATAGTTTGATGCATCCTAAGATTATCAATAGGAGATATAATTATACATTTTTCTTCACTATAATTTCTAGAAATATAATTTTTTAATTTTTGTTGTAATATATAAATGGGTATTGAATAAACATATGTTTCAATTTCTTCTTTTGGATTACATATTTTTCCATCATTGCTAATTGGAGGAGCATCGACACGTACAAAAAATTCTTCAGGGTCACTGGTATCACTAACATTAACATAAATTCTTAAATTTCGATAAGTTTCATTATTAATTAATAATATTTGTTTTCTAATAAATAAAAATCTATTTTCTACAATTATTACTTTTTGATCATTTTCTAATAATTTTATTGCTAAATATAATCCAACAGGTCCCATACCAAAAATTAAATGCGGATCGGTTGGACTACCTCCATTTAATTTTTTATAATATTTATTTTTATATTTTAAATATTTTTTGAAAAAAATATCATTATCCATATTATATTATATTATATAAATTATATTAATTTTCTTATTGTAAAATAATATAATTTAAGTTCAGTTGTAAGTTTTTTATGGTTTAACAGTAGATTTCAAATCATAGCGTTTCTTAATTTCTTCAGCAATTAACTCTTGATAAGAAACATATTCTTTTAATTTTGAAACATCTAGATCTTTACTTGTGGAAATATCTTTAATTGTTTTGATTGTCCTTATTGATAAACTGTCAAGTTGATCATCAGTTAAAGCATGTAGATGTTTTAATGATTTTGATTCATGACGTTTTCTTATTTCTTCTGAAATTAACTCTAGTTCAGAAACATGTTCTTTTAATTTTACAGTATCTATATCTTTGCCTAGTGAAATATCTTTAATTATTTTAATAGTTTTCATAGAAAGATCATCGAGTTGATCATCAGTTATTATATTTAATGATTCACCACGAACAACTACTGGTTTTTGAGCAGGTGTTGGAGCTGGAGGTTGTACAGGTTTGGAAGCTATAGGTTGTGCAGGTTTGAGAGCTGGAGTTTGACCAGGTTTGGAAGCTGGAGTTTGAGCAGATGCGGAAGCTGGAGGTTTATCAGGGTTGGAAGCTGTAGTTTGAGCAGTTGTATTACCTTCTGGATTTCCACCTGAAAGATTAGTATATTTTATTTTATATTTTAAATATTTATCTTTAAATGAAGACATACTATATATACATTAAAATAGATTTTAAATATTTTATCTATATATTTTTTTTAATATAGGGGCTGGAGAAAGTGTGAATAATTATTTAAAGAATTTTTTTAAATGTTTTTTAAATAATTATTTTTAAAATGTTTTTATTTAAAAAAATATTAAACTAAAACTTAGGTCAAAGTTAGTATTTCTTTAACTATATCAAAAATAAATTATGTGTTAGCTTAATTTCGTGAAAATAATCCTCTTTAAATTATTTTCATGAGTGCTAAATATACAAAACCCATGTAAGATGCAATAAGTTTATCTCTTCTTATATGCACTCTATTAAATACTTTTATCTTGGCAAATAAGTTTTCAATCTTATATCGTTTCTTTAATATAAGTGTTTCTTCATCTGTATTTTGAGCTATTTGATTTTTACGTTTAACAGCTATTAAATTTACATTACATGGTACTTTTGTAATATCAAATACAAATCCTTTATCACCTCCTAAGTTATATTTGATATTTTTATTTTCATAATTATTATTAATCTGGTCTATAGATGGCAATATACTTTTAGAATCATGTGGCAATGTTTTAATTATTCTATTTTTTTTAGTTATTTTAGTGTAATTAGGATTACATATGATTGAAATAGGTTTTGTATTATCATTACAAACTGCTGTAAGAGATGTAAATTTTTTCTTAAGCGATTCACCACATCCATAACCAATATTTTCAATACCTGATTTATTAATTATTAATGTACCATCAATAAAATTGTCCTGTGTAATATCACAACATTTATTAATTCTAATGTATTCTGTGTAGGCATTTTCATACACTTTGTTTCTAGCCCATTCAAGATGTATTTTACTGATAGTTTTATAATGATATTCATGATTACTAATTATTGTTTTTATATTCATTAAAGATTTCCATGTTACAACATCGCCTAAAACATTAAAAATATGTTCTAAATAATATTTATTTGAATATTTTGTATTATATTTAAATGGTTTATATCTATCGGCATATTTTAAAATTAAATCTGTGTACGCTTTTGAAAAATTCATTTTAAAATTAATCATAATTATCTCTTTAAATAAAACACTTTCTCCAGCCCCATACTAAAATTTTTTTTAAATTTAAATATTTTTTCTTGTATTTTAAATATTTTTTATCAACAGAATCTAAATTTATGTAATTAGGAATTATCATGATAATATTTAATGGAAATATATTAAATTTATTCTTAACTTCAGTTAATGCTTCATTTACCCACTCAATACTGTATCCAAATGTAATTAAATAAACAGTAATAGTTTCATCAAGTGTATTTAATTTATTTACAGCAACCTGTAATGTACATTTATATACTGTAATTAATATTTCAATTGCATATGGCTTAATTTTATCATCATTCTTAAAAGGTAAAACAGAACAACATACTTGAGTAATTTTTTTATCATATTCTGAAATTAATGATGTATTAAAATGAACTCCTACTTGTAATTCTTCATTAAATGTTCTTCTTAATTTTGATTGTTCATATTTTTCCCCATCTAAAATAATATTTATAAAACCTTTATTATTATAATAAATATTGTTTACACCAGACTTAATATTAGTAGAAATAAAATTTAATTTATTAAATGCATTTTCAAATATATTTATTTGCCTTTCCTCAGTTTGTTGTTTATTTTCAGAATCTAAAAATAATAAATATTTTCTAAAGAATATTCCAATTGGAGATGATAAAGATAATTTAGAACTAAACGAATTTAATTTATAATAATTAGTTACAACATTTTTAGAAATATTATTATTTGATGTTTCTAATAAATTAATGTGTGTCTCAACTTGAAAAACTATATTATCATGTTCATCATGATTAATATTGTCAATATCATAATATTCAATTTCTTTATATTTCCATTTTTCTTCATAATCAGGATCATTTTCAAATAATGATGATTTTTGGTATTTTTTTAATTGTTTAAGTGTAAAAATACCAAAATCTCCTACATCAAATTGTTTATTTTTAATATGAAAATTTATATTTTTAAATAAGTTTTCAACTTTAGTATATTTTATTGATTTATATATTAATGGTAATTCATCATTAATATTTTCTTCTTTAAAATCAAAATAATTTTCAAACCATTTATCGTCATCTTCCTCTTCTATAATAATAGGTTTCTTAAAATTACTATTTATTTTTCTACAACGATTAGAATACAACATATAGTTATTTTAGAAAAATTTATTAAATAATTATTTAGTACATTTTTTATTTGATTTTGTTTGTATTGGAAAACGATTTATTAAGAATTCTATTTGATTTTTTTCTTCAACCGGTTCTATTGTGAAACTAAATGAATCTGTTTTTTCATCATATTTTGCATATTCATAATTATCATCTAATTTATATAATTTGTCATTATTAATTATTAACTCATCATCTTTCTTTTGATATATTCTATATATATTATTTTCAGATGTAAATCTTAAATCATAAACTGGTTTAAAATTATTATTTTTTTCAAACAATTTATTTAGATTTGTTTTTTCAGTTTGAGATTGATTATATAATTGAGTAAGAATTATACCATTTTTATTTAATAGTTTATTAATTATAAACCAAAAATATTCTATATTTTGAGTTATATTATAAATATAATTAAAATTGTGTGTTTGATCAATTATAATTGCATCAAATTTTTCTTTTTTTAATTTTAAATATAATGAGCGCAATTGTAAATCATAAGTTAATTCTTCTAAATCTGTATAATTAAAATTACAATAATCATTATTTCCAACTGTATAAAACATGTTACTATAAAAAAAACAATTTCCATTTAATACTAAAAATTTAAAAGGCCCTTTGCCACCACCATTTAATAAATTTAAATATTTATTTTTGTACTTTATATATTTCGTAAACGAAATATATAAACTAGGGTGAGGAGCTTCGCTCCCACCGTACAATAAATATTTTTTAAAATATTTTTGTTCAAAATTCATATAATAATAGTTATAAATTATTAAAAATAATATAAAATATAAACTATTATAAATGGGAGTTGAAAAATTTTTCTCAACTGTTAATAGAAATTTTAATGTTATAAAATCAATTAACTTAGAAAAAGATAAATCTAATATTAATGCATCTTATCTATTATTTGATTTTAATTCGATAATTCATCATACTTCTAGTAAATTAATTGAAGAATTAAATAAAAAAAAAGATGAGGAATTTAATAACTTTAAAATAGATGATATAGAAATAATGATTATAACAAAGGTCAATAATTTTATAATAAGTATTTTAGAACAATTAGATCTGAATGATTTAAAATTAATGTATATTGCTTTAGATGGTGTCCCATCGTTCCCTAAAATGTTAGAACAGAAAAAGAGAAGATTTGTAGGTGATTTTATAGAAAGACTAGTTGAAGGATATAGTTTACCTTTTTCATGGAGTAAAAATAATATAAGCCCTGGTACAAAATTTATGAATAAAGTAACAATTTATTTATCAAATATAAAATCTATAATAGATGGAGATGAAATTAAAAATTTTATATTAAAACCAGATGATTATGATTATTATAAAAAAATAAAAAAATTTGAATATTCAGATACTAATTCTCCTGGAGAAGCAGAAATGAAAATATGTGATTTAATAGTTTTATTAGATAAAGGAAATATAATTTATTATAGTCCTGATTCTGATATCATTTTATTAAGTTTGATATCAAAAAGATCTGATGATATAATTGTATTTAATTTTGTACAACAAACAGAATTATTATCAATAATAAATATAAAATTATTGAAAGAATCTATATTAATTTATTGTCAAGGTAGATTAAATAAAGAAATTGAAATAAATAAAATGATTGATGATATTGTATTAATTTTTACAATATTTGGTAATGATTTTTTACCAAAATGTGAAGCAATTCAAACTGATCGTGATTTTTTATTTTTAATAGATCTTTATTTAATTATTTATATTGACAATGGTTATATGTTAATTAATAAAAATATTTCTAATATTTCATTTTTTAAATTTTTATCATTATTAAAAAATCATGAATATAGGTTATTAAAAAGGAATGCAAAATTAAATATTTATCAAAATTATAATAGAGCTAATCAAGTTAATTTTTATATTGATATTTTAAAATTTAAAAATTCAAAAGAAACTTCTGATAATTTCTATGAAAATTTATTATTATATATTGATCCAGGAAAATTATCTGATATTTTAACTAAAACAAAATATGGAGTTTTAGAATTTTATTTATTAGATAAAAAATCTATGTTTGAATTAATTAAAGAATCATTAAAAAATATTTTGCCAATAAATAATTCATTTATTATAGATATAAATGAAATTAATATTAATTCAAATTATGAAAAATTAAGAAAATTTGATTACATATCATCAATAAAAAAACATGTTATTAATATGAAAGATTTAGATCCTAGACATAAAGAATTATATTTAATTAATAACAAATTAGATAAATATTCAAAATTATTTGAACCAACAAATAGTTTTTACATAAATATAGATACTTTAAATAAAATCGATATAAATTTTTATTATGAAAAAAATTTTAGAAATATAAATAAAAAAGAAATAGTTCATAATTATTTACAAGGATTTAAATGGGTTGAGCAATATTATTTTCAGAGGGAAAATAATATTGATGAAACATGGTTTTATCCGTATAGTAAAGCTCCATTAATTGAAACTATTATTGATTATTATTCTAGAGAAATAATTGATAAAACAATTAAAAGTAAAATAAATAAAATAACACCAATTGAACAATTATTATATATAACACCAATTAGATTAAGTCAAATTAATAACCCAGATTTCTATAAAATATTCTTAGTTGATGAAATTACTAAAAAAAAAATAAAATTATTTATTGAAGAAAATCCTCATTTTTTTTATAACTTGGATGATATATATAATGGGGTAAAAACAGGAACAATAAAACATGGTTTATTTGATTGTTCGGGATCAAATTATGTAAATAAATGTCACTATGAAATATTAAATTTCATAGTAAATTTAGATCAATTTATAACTACATATAGGAGTATTTTGAATAAATAAAAAGTTTTAAATAATCATAAATTGCCTCAGTTTGTCAGAGGCGCTTGAGGTAGGCTCAAAAACGTCTTAGTTTGTCAGAGGCGTGTTTGAGGTAGGCTCTGACTCTGGCTCAGTGCTGTCAGCCTCGCCGAATAGACATCGTCGAAGGTGGTTAAGACACTCAGCATCAGGTCTGTAAGGACCTAGTCCATGGCTTGCAACTTCCATACTTGGCTCTGTTCCTTGTCCGGTAGGTGTGTGATAAATGTAATTCATCACAGCAGGGGCAGCAGGAGCGGGGACAGCAGGAGCGGAGGCATCAGGAGCGGGTACCATGGTGGTGATAATATAATATATTTAAAGGAACATGTATATGTTTAAAATTTCAATTTTTTTATAGCTAAAAAAGTTTATTCAAAGAATTGATAAATGTTCAAAAGTTAAAAATAAAATTATTTTTTTAATAACTTTAAAACATGGTTTAATTGATTGTCCATAATCAAATTATTTATAGTAAATTTAGATCAGTTTGTAAACACATACAGAATTAGGAAAAATTAATAAATTGTTACTAAATATAATTCACTTTATATTTTGACATATCAAAACACAAGTGATATACGGACACTATTAAGTTTTGTTAGAGAAACTTGACTTGTTTGTTTGTCACGACGGACACCTTCTCCTTGAATCTTCTTACTGCTTTCAGTCCCTTGATTAAGTGGAGTACGAGGTGTTACACTTTCTGTATTCTGAGTTGATGAGGTCTGATTCATAGAAACAGCAAAAGGATACATGTTTACAAACAGCAGGTTAAATTTAAAATTTTTATTAATTATAATTTTAAAATTTCAATTTTTTATTACAAAATACTATTCAAATAATTGATAAATTAAATTTTTATCAATATCAATATCTCTTAAATCAATTTCTTTTTCATTTTTATTAGATTTAATATAATAAACTAACTGAATCTTATAATAATTATTAATTTTACTATTATTAATAAAAAATGATATAGGTATAGATGAATTATAATATCTGATATCATTAGTTATATTTAATGAAGAATCATCATTAGATACAACACAATTTGTAATAAATGGAATAATATGATTTTTTTTTATATTAGTTATTCCATAAATTCCATCTATTTTATAAATTAATTCACAATTAAATAAATTAAATGTAATCTTTATAAAATAAAATGGTATTAATAATAATAAATATTTAAAAATTAAATTATTACCATTTAAATAAATAAATGTGTCATTTTGTTTAATACAAGATATATTTACAAAAAAATTGTTCACAAAAAAATTGCGTGATTTAACATAAAATTTGTATATTTGTTCTTTATTCATTTAAATATATTATATGATTGTGACTTTAAATTATTTTTATTTTTAATTTTGTATTAAAGATTATATATATTATTATATAATATGGATATTAATACTAATTTAAAAAATGAATGGAACATATGGTATCATCATGAGAAAGATAATTGGAAAATAACTGGTTATAATAAAATATATGAAATTGCAACAATTGGTGATTTTTGGTCTTTCTACAATAATTGGAATCGTGTTGGAGGAGTAACTAATAAACATTTTTTCCTTATGCAAAAAGATATAACTCCAATTTGGGAAGATCCTAAGAATATTAATGGAGGATGTTGGTCATTTAAAGTAAATGAAGATCATGCTTATGAACTATGGGAAGATTTATCTATTTATTTAGTGTGTGATCAATTATGTCCATCAATATCCGATGAAGTTGTTGGATTATCAATTTGTTTAAAGAAAAATAATAATGCAGTTATTAAGATTTGGAATAAGAAATCTAAAAATAACAGTTTAAAATTAATCAATGAATATATATTAAAGAAATGGGGAACCGATATTATTTATATTGCACACATGCCAGATAATCAAAAAATATAATTTATATTATTTTAGATTTATAATCTATAATAATATAATGGTTAAATTAAATACAGGATGGAAAAATTGGGATATACATCTATCTAAATTTGTAAATAAAAAAATAAACTGTTTAGATATTGGATCATTTAAAGGTGACTCAACATGTTGGATGTTAAATAATATTTGTCAGAATCCATATTCAAGAGTATATTCAGTTGATACTTGGGAAGGTAGTCCTGAATATAATAGTGAAGTTAAATTTGATAAAATTGAAAAAGAATTTGATGAAAATGTTTTAAAAACTGGTAATTCAGAAAAGAATGTTAAAATGAAAATGACTTCTATGAATGCATTAATAAAATTAAAACAAGAAAATTTAATTATTTTTGATTTTATTTTTATAGATGCTTCGCATGAAGCCAAAAATGTATTAACAGATGCAATTTTATCATGGGAAATATTAAATGAAGAAGGTATATTAATATTTGATGATTATAAATGGGATAAATTAAATGAAGAATATTTCAAACCTAAAATCGCAATAGATTCATTTGTTTCTATTTATAAGAATCAATTAGAAGTACTATATGTTGGATATCAATATATTATAAAAAAAATAAATATAACACAAATTAAAAAACCTGAATTAGCAGAAGAATATAAATTATTAGATAAATTACAATATTTTAAATTGTATGAAAATAAAATAGAAATAAATGAAAATAATAAGGACGATATAAAGTTCAAGTTAGATATAGTGAAATATGATGAAAAATATTTAAAAATGATAAATAATATTGAAAGATTAATTAATTTTTTTGAGGAAAAAAAATTTTTAGATTATTTTGAATATTCAAACAAATATAAAAATATATCAGAAATATTATTAAAAAATACAAAGTTAACTTTAGAAAATATAACATTAATTGAAAAGTATATAATACTCTCTAAATATATTAAAAATGGTATGAATATTTATATAAATAGATATGATATATCAGAAGATAAAATTGAAATTATCAAAAAATATTTTAATATTAATGATGTGCATTATAAATTAGATAATTCAATAATAAAAAGTGAAAATAAGTATAATAATATAATAATAATAAATAAAAAGTTTGATTTAATATTTTTTGGATTAGTAAAATTTACAGATGAAAATATTAAATATAATAAAATATATCATTTATTTAACTTAATGTCTGCATTAAATATACAAAAAATAAATGGAACTACAATTCATTTAATTAATTATAAAGCAGAATTATTATTAATGAATCAGATTATATTTATATTTAAAAAATATTATAGAAATATTATATTCCAAACTAAACCTGCACATTTATATTCAAGATATTATTATATTATTTTAGAAGGTTTTATTGGTATTAGTGATAATGAATTAAATAATATTAATAAATTAATAATAAATATTATAATAAATTATGATGAAAATATTAATTCTATCATTAAAAATAATTATAATAATCAATTATTTAATGAATTTTATAATAATAAGTTATTAAATTTATATAATTATATAAATATATTATATAATATTTATAAATTAGAAAATCAAAAAATAATCAATAAAATGAAACAAATATTATTTCAAAAAAGTTTAAAGAAAATAATTAATAATATTTTCTAAAATAATAATATGATAAAAAAATGTGATTTATTATTATATAGAGAGAAAGATCAAAAATTATTAACACAATATGGTGGTAAAGAAGGAGATGAAAAAATAATATCACATTATTTAAATAATAATGAATATAATTATATTAGAGCATATTTTGATACTGAATATTATGATTTTAAAGTATCAGATGAAAATAGTACTTTGATTGAAAATTCAAAAATTTTAGGATATGGATTATTATCAACTGTTGTTATTATAGAACCTCTTAATTTTCTTAATTGCGATCTTTTAGTATTAAAGATTTTATTTGTAAAAAATATATCAACAAAAAAACAAACCTCTTGGAATGATAGATTTTATAACATCATGTATATTACAATTAAAAATCTCGTTAATAATTTTTTAGGCACATGTGTATTTTATGGTGATAATATTAAAAAATTTATAAATGTTAATGAATTTGAGGATGCAGAATTAATAATAGAACATAATCATTTAGCATTTTCAATATATAAATATTATAAAAAAGAAATTAAAAATGTATTAAAATGTATTTTAAAATTAACAGCTGTTTTGTATTATATAAGTTATAATTTAAGAAGATATATGACAGATATTAAATATGATAATATAGCATTTGATGAAGTAGAAAATATAGTTATAATTGATTATGATACAGAAACATTTAATACATATTATAAAGATGGCTATAATATATTATGGAAAAAAATATCAATTAGATCACATAGTCCATGTTATATTAAAAAAAAATTTTATTTATTATTGAACTTAGATTCTCATGAAACAAATGAATATATAGAATTAAAAATACAAGAATTAGAACCAATTATATCATATACAACAAAAATAGATATAATTATTTCTGGATTAATTGAAGAAAAATCTGGATTTATAGGAAAAAAAGATGTTTCATATAATAATTATTATTATAGAAGTAAATTTAATCCTAATTTTGAAAATTTTAATATATATTCATTAACAGAAATTCTACTCAAATTATTTTTTAATGTAAATTTACTTGATTTATTATATAAAACTGAACTGACTAGTGAATTCAAATTAAACGAATTAAAAACATTTAATTCACCTAATGATAGAAATATTATAGATAAGTTATCATGTTTCCAAAATATTAATGATATTAAAATATTAACAAAATATGTTTATGAATTTATTCAACCTATACCAAGTATCAGTGAAACATATATTTATTCACTGAAATATTTATTATTTGATCCAATTACTGAATTTGGCCTATTAGGATGTGATTTTGAAAATACACCTTATTTAGGATTAATTTTTAAATATTTATTTTTATTACATAATCCACATTCTGAATTAGGGTTATATCAAGTTTTTAAAAGGATGTTAGATGAAAATATTGGGACTGATGAAGTTTTATCTAAAGAACCTTCTGAATTCGAAGCTGATTTAAATAAATATTTTAAAATGGATTATATTGGTGAAGATGTATTAAGATTATTAATTGATATAGGTTTATTACAAAGTGTAGAAATTCCTAGAAATCAACCTTTCTCTCAAACTAATTATGAAATAGTTGCATTTGCAAGATTAGTTGAATTATTAATGGATAGACCAGAAAATAGATCTGATACAAATCTTGAAATTCCTCCACAAAATAGTACATTACCTCAAAATTATGTTAAATTTATGAATAAAGAAACATGTGAAATTATCACAATAAAAAAATGGATAGAAAATTTGATAGGTGGTAAACATTATATAATTAATCCTAATATTAAAAAATATTCAAGTGATCTAACATTTGAATTATATGAATTATCAGTAAAGAAAGAATTAGATAATCATCCATTAAGAAAACTAGGTAATATTATTAAAGATTATATTAATGATAAACAAGGTGAAATAGATTATTCTATACATGAATCTTTAAAAGAACCATTTAAATTATCATTTACTAAGTTAGTAGAATTAATATATAGAGGGAAAAGAAAACCATTAATATCTCCTGAATCTCAATTGGAAAGGAGTAGAGCTGTCCGATTAACAAAATCAAAAACCAAAGCTGATATATCTAAATGGCCTAGAGGTATGACACTTAAAAATAAATACATTAAATATAAAATAAAATATCTAGAATTAAAAAACAAAATGAAATAAATGGAATTAGCAATTTTAAAAAATTACCTTAATTTTAATGGAATTAGCAATTTTAAAAAATTACCTTAATTTTAATGGAATTAGCAATTTTAAAAAAT
>Ga0214921_10003139_pt1 | contig 25747 bp, 25 predicted proteins | sample LL1505_MetaG_FD_177992 | JGI IMG/M metagenome (GOLD analysis project Ga0214921, IMG submission 177992) | Freshwater microbial communities from Lake Lanier, Atlanta, Georgia, United States - LL-1505 | ecosystem: Environmental > Aquatic > Freshwater > Lake | place: USA: Georgia | collected... | reverse complement strand
AATACGGAATTAACAGATTCTGATATTAAAAATTATTATTGTTATATAAATAAATGCATTAAAGAATATAATGAAGATAACACTAAATTTATAAGAAAACCTGCTTACTTTATATATGAGAAAATAATAGATTTATTTGGTAATTATATGTTAATAATTCATCATTATAATGGTTTTATTAATAATTTAGAAAAAATAAATGGTAATTTATTATATATTTATGATAATAGAGCATCATCATTTGTAGAATTATATGATATTGGATGCAGATATGATAGATATGAATTAGGAATTTCGCGTTTATTAAATATTGAATCTAAATATATAAATAATTTTATAAATGAATGTTTTAAATATGATAAATTAAATGATCCAATTTATCATCGTAAATTATGTTCACAAAATGTATTATTTATTAGTGCTATAGATAAAATATCTGATGTTTTACTTGATAATAATAAATATTTTAATGATTTTTTAAATTTTGATATTATTAAAAATTCTTCATCTATTGCTCATATTATATATAAAGTATATAATATAATTGAAAAATATAAAGATAATGATATTTATGATAATCATTTTATAATAAATATTAAAGAAAATAATTCATATTTAGATAAATTATATCTTTTATATTTAATATATGATAAAAATACAATAAATAATATTATTGATGAATTATATAATTTTATTGATAAAGAAAATATATTTGAAAGTGAAATTTTAATTACAAATTATTTAAATAAAATATATTATAATTACATAAATTTAATAAAAAATAAATTATTAACATTATCTGCATATAAAATATCATTGGAATATCAAAAAATATATAATAATTATTTATATTCTAAATTTAATTTTATTGGTGGCTCACAAAATATCTATGATATAAAAATTAAAGAAATTACTGAATTTATGTTGTTAAAAAATATTATATGTGACATTTATAATACTAATAAATTTATTTATAATTACAATAATAATATTGATGAATTATTTAATGACAGTGATACAATTACAATATAATATATCACTATAATTTGTTAATATGTAGCACAAAAACTACATCCAAAGCAGAATGGCATATAAATGAAAAAGATTTAGAAAATGTTGAATATAAAGAAGCAAAAAAATCCAATATATAAATGTGCAAGTCCAATGATATTATATGAAATAAGTGATATTAAAATATTATTTTGTAATAAATATAATATTGAAAATAATGAAGAAAGTATCAAAAATAAATTTTGATACTTGTTTATTTATATCAGTTATATATTTAATCTTTATTTTCTTGCATTCTTATATATAATAAAAAATGATAAAAAATTATAATATTCATATATTATAAAAATGGAAATGGAAATATGTAAGATTATATCTAAATATAATAAAAATAAAAATATTATACCATATATACAAAATAGTAAATATTTGTCACAATATAATCAATATACATTTAATAATAATTTATATGAAATTATAACTATTTTAGATGTTTCACATGATAGTAAATATTTACCAGTATTTCAAATTAAAACATTTATTGAATCACCTAAAATATTTTATGATATTGTAATTTATAATTCAATATTATATTATAATATAGATCAATTAGTAAAAGCATTAATGGATAATACTTTTATTATTGAATTAAATAAAAATCATAAAAAAGGTATTAAGAAATTACAAAAATTATTATTTACTAATAAAAAATAATTTATCTTATAAATGCATCTATCATTCCAAATAAAAAGAAATCTCCAAAAGATAATGTTCGATTTTTTAATGCTACAATACAACTTATTATTAATAATATAGCACAACATATTGAAGAGAATGTTGCACATGCTCCTGAATTAGAAGATTGTGGAGGTACTTGTTGTCTAATAGCAAAATAATCTTTACGATTATAGAAATAATAATACCAAACAACAATTATCATAATAATAATAATTAAAACATACATTATGTCCATTTTATATATATATTAATTATAATAGAAAATATATTATAATTAAATTGCTAATGCAGAATATAATCCTAAACCTGTATTTATAGAAGGTAATTTATTAGTAGATTGTGGTGGTGAAGATTTTACAGGTTGTTTTGGTTTAGCAGGAGCAAAATGTTCTTTATTATAATATACATACCAAACAACTAAAATGATGATAACAATAATTAATAAATAAAATTTATTCATTTATATATATATTACAATATAAAAATATTATAACTAATAATGAAAAATGATTTAATTGCAATTAATGGTCCAATAAATTATATGAAATTAAAAAGTAAAGATAATAATAAAGAAATACATTTATTTTTTGATTGGCATGAACAATTAGAATATCAACAAGAATGTGAAGAATTGGATAGTGTTGATATAAATAAATATTTAGCGGGTGTATTATACGGAACAGAAACAACAATTGATTTTTTTGCAGAGATATTTAAAAAAGAATTAGATAAAGATTATGATTTTGATATAAATAATATTTATATAATGAGTGTACGAAAAATGTTTAATAAAATATATAATGAAAAAAAGAAAAAGAATATTAGATTACATTATATGGATATAAGAAATTATAATAATTTTGTTGAACATGGTTTATATACATTACCAAATTTACGTAGAAAAATACAAATGAATAATACAACAATCGGAAATAATTTATTAGATTTAACATATATATTTGAAAATGTTAAAAATGATTTAGAAAAATTTATAGAATTATGTGAAAATATTCTTCATAAAAAAAATAATAAAGTATTAGAAAAAGATAAGGAATATTATCATTTATTAGAAAAAATGTTATTACGTTATAATAATGTTGATATTAAAGAAAAATTACAAATATTTTTTGAAGAAATGTGTATGGAAAATATAAAAGAATCTATTAAATTAATTGATAATATCATAGAATTAATTGATAATGAATATAAAAAATATGAAAAATGGGAAAAGAAAGAAGAACCTATTATTATAGAAACAAATAAAAAAAATATTAAATACACAACTGAATATTATTATCCACAGATGGATTTAAATACATATAATAAATTAATGGAATATATGAAAGATTTACAAGGTGTATTTGGAGAAGCACATTGTGTAATTATGGATACATTCTTTTTACGTAGATTATTAGATAAAAATTATGTTAAAAAAAGTATAGTATTTACAGGTGCCCATCATTCACGTAATTATGTATGGTTACTTATTAAATTTTTTAATTATAAAATAGATGATGCTTTCTTTATAAGAACATTTAAAAAGAAAGATTTTGAAAAATTTATTATAAATGCAAAACATCCAATGGTATTAGATAAATATTTAAGACCAAACGAATTAAAACAATGTATTAAAATTAAAAATATTTTATAATATATAATTATATAAATAAAATGGATGATTTTGAAATTAAACAAGGTAAATCTTCAAATACTTTTACATATTTTTTAATTATATACATATTAATAACTGTTATTTTATATATAGTTGGGTTTACTGTTAAAAGTAAAGGTGCTTTAACGGCAGCATATATATTTACAGCAGTACCTTTAATGATAATATTTCTGCTATTTTTAATGTTTATTAGTTCATCACTTGGTGGAACTTTATAAAAAAATAATATATTAGAATATTTTTTTATATAACATATTTATATTAAAAATGAAATCTCAAAGAGGTGGTGGAGACAATTGGACGTATTTTATAATACTATATATCTTCGTAACTGTAATTTTATATATAGTAGGTTTTGCTGCTAATAAAGATAAAGTTAAAACTGCAGCATATGTAATGACTGCTATACCATTTGGTTTAATGTTATTAGCAGTATGGACACATGGTAGTCGTTTATAATTTTTGATTAAAATTATTATATATTATAACATAAACGTTCAATATCAAAACATGTTCCATTCATTTGATTTGCTAAATATCTAATAAAACCGCCAGAAGAGATGGTAAATTTCCATTGTGAAATAGTGAATAAATTATTATTTTTATTTATATTATTCCAACTATGTTTAATTTCATCAATACGAAAATTTCCATCAGTAATTAGATTTAATTTATTATTTATTATATCTAATAAATCATTTTTTGTAATTTTATATTCATTTATTTTTGTTGCATCATAAAGAGTAATTTTTTTGGATGGTATTTTATCAATTTTAATATTATTAAGATAATAATACCACAGTGGTTTTCCTTTTATTTTATAAGAAGAAAACATAGGATATTCTTGTTGATATTCATAATTTTGTATATTTTCATATTTATTATTAAAAATATTATAAGATGAAATTAATCCGAGAATATCGAATGAATCAGTTTGAATATCATGTATGATATTAGTTTTATAAATTTTGGATTTATTATAAAATTCTTCTTGTTTATAAATATCATTACCTGTTAAAAAAATAATATTCCCACATGCTAATGGATCTAATCGTCCTGTATAAGTTATAGTTTCATTAATATTGTATTCTTTTTTAAGACGTGATATTACTTGATTCATAGATTCTCCAATATTTTTATAAAAGTTAATAATCATGATAAATAATAATTAAATATTAAATATTATTTAGATGAAATTAAAAACAGCAGAACCATTTAGTAGCAGTTCTAGCAACACGGATACTAGTAGTTAAAAGATGGATAGAAACATCAATTAATTTATTGATAACACCAAGATCATTATTATTAACAGAAAGTAATTTATTATCGACTAACATATTAACAATAATTTTAATAAGAATAGCAATATCTTCATCATTAACTTCACTGGTTAATTCAGATTTAATTTGCGACAAGAATTTCTTAGTCATATGAACATTTAATAATTGTACTAAAATCTTGATAACAGTTGGAATTTCAGTAACATCAATTCTACCATCAGAAGTTATAGCAGTAACTTCATTAATAATAGTGCGTAATGGACTTGCATTTTCATTATTACCACCATTAACGTTAGCAAGTAATCTTAAAACTTTAATTAATTTATCAACGGTTTCGATATTAATATCCATACCAATTTTAGTGATAATAGACTTGACATATTCAGGATCAACCATCATATTAACCGTAACATCATTTTGAATATTTACTTCAGTTAATTTAATATCTTGAACAACATTATTAGTTTGAGAAAGATTGACAGCACCACCTTCAGTATTAATATTAGCACCAGACAAATTCATTGCCTGAGTACCAGTAGATTGTGAAGATTCAACCGTAGTTGAATTGGTATTTTTAGTATTTGCGGCTTTAACAAGATCAGATAGTGATAACATTTTATATAATCTATATTATAAAAAAAATTCAAATTATATTAAAATTTAATAAAATTAATATTTTCATTCATAAATGTAATTTCTAAAATATCCCATATAGTTTCAACAGATTTTACTTTAAAATTTTCTGAGAATAAATTGGGAAACTTTTCTTTAATTTCATCCATATCTTTTTGATTATCTTTTGGATATAATACTAATTCAGCATTGGCTTTATATGCACCAAATACTTTTTCTTCTAATCCACCAATAGCAGTAATATGTCCCTTTAAATTAATTTCACCAGTCATGGCAACTTTATTATTAATAGGAGTATTAGTTAATAATGAGATTAAACATGTTGTAATTGCACCACCAGCAGATGGTCCATCTTTAGGAGTTGCACCATCTGGACAATGAATATGAATACCATAATCATAAGATTTTGTCCAACGTTTCATAATATTATTCTTAAGTTCTTCTGGAATAATTCTCCATGCAACAGTTCTTGCAACATCCATACTTTCTTTCATTACTTGTCCTTGCATACCTGTTAATTTAAGATCCATTTTTTTATTAGAAGGAATCCAACAACATTCAATTGGAATTAATCCACCCATACCTAATTCATTTGCCCATAAACCATTAACAATACCAACTTTGGGTAAATCATTAATTTTAATATTTTTAACAATACGTTTTTTCTTTAAAAGATCATTTTCTAATAAATCTTTAGTAATAATAATATTACTTGAAATTTTTCCTTCAAGAATTCTTAGATTTAATTCTAATAAAATATCATTAAGCAATTCTTTTAATTTTCTAACACCTCCTTCATTAGTATATGTGTCAATTAAAAATTCTAAAATTTCATCACTAAATTGAGCATCATATAATAATCCAATATCATTTTTACATTGTGATAATAAATAATCTCTTGCGATATTAATTTTATCAATCATTTTGTACCCTTTGACTCGAATAATTTTCATACGATCTCGTAGAATTCTTGAAATTTTATGTTCTTCATTAAATGAAAAAATAATAATGGCTTTTGAAATATCAAAATCAATTCCACTAAAATATTTATCATTAAAATGACTATTTTGTGTTACATCTGTAATGTGCATTAAAATATTTACAATTTCTTCACCTTTTGGTGTATCACTAATCTTATCTAATTCATCAAAATATATAATTGGATTCATACAACCAGATTGTTGCAAAACTTCTACAATTTTTCCATGGGTAGATCCTTCATATGTATAATCATGTCCTTCTAAGAAACATGCATCTGTTGCACCACCTAAACTAATAAAACTAAATGGACGTCCTAATGCTTTTGAAATACCTCCACTAATTAATGCAGTCTTACCAACACCCGGAGGTCCTTGTAATGCAAAAATATTTCCACCTTCTTTAGGATTTGTAATAGTTTGTGCTAAAATCTTTAATAATTGATCTTTAGTAGTCTCATGACCATAAATTCCAACATCTAAATCTCTACGTACTTGATCTAAATAATTTTTAATTTCAATCTGTGAATTATTTTTATTAATAACTGGTTCAATATATTTACCAAATGGTACTTTCATAATCTTTTGAATCCAATTACGTAATTTAAAATATTCAGAAGAACCACGTAAATTTTCAAAAGTATTTAATTTTGATAAAATAATAGATTTATTAGTATCAGTTGTATTCCATTCTAAAATTTTAATTAAATTTGGTTTTTTAATATCTTTAGAATTATCCTTAACATCACGTAAACGTTGAATATATAATTTTTTATCATTAACTGGTAAATCTTTAAAATATTTTTCACCATTAACATCATTATTATCAAGATTACTTAATTCATTAAATTCTTTATTTAATTTAATATTTAAATCTCTATCTTTCTTTGACATATTTTTATATTCATCATTAATTTGATTTTTATTAAAAGCAATAAATGGAAACATAAATGGTAAATTTTGATCCATTGGAATAACAGAATGAAATTTAAAAACATTTGTATCATTAAATTTTTCTTCTAAATGTTTAATAAATTTATTTAAATTAAATTTTTTATGATCATCAATAAAAGTATAAATATCTGAGATAATATCTTCTAATGCTGAAATATATGATTTATTTTGTTTATTTTTATTCAATGAACTAATTTTATTATCAATTTTATCAATCAATTTTCCATATTCAATATTTGGAGTTTTCTTTTCAATCTGTTTTAAATACTCAATTGCTTGTTTGACATTTTCATTATTATCATTGTCTCCGTCATCATCAGAGTTATCATTATTATCATAACTATTATCGTTTTTATGATACTTTGAAGTTTTATTATCCTTCTTGTTAGTATCATCAAAATTACGCTTAATGCCTCGTTTATAGTCCATTTTTCAATAAGTTATTATTATTATATAAATAGTAATAATAACATTTTATATCAATTTTTTTATTATTTATTAAATATTCTATATATTAAAAGAGCAATTATGATATAAATTCCAATAGTTCCTGCTAATAAATATAATTTTAATTTTCCTTTGACTTTACGTATTTTTTTAACTTTAGTCGTAGTCGCTTGCTCTTTTGATTTATTTTTTTTATTATCATTTTTAGTCCAAGGTAATTTCATTTATATTTATAATATTTAAAATAAAAAACATAAAATAAAAAATTAACATTTTATAATTTCAATTTCTGGATGTTTCTTAAGTTCTTTAACAAAATTCTTAAAAGGATTAATGGCGTAAGCATGATCAACAATTTTTAACATTTCAATATCATCTAATGAATTACCAAAACCATATGTTTCAATTTGATGACCTGCTTTTTTATATTTATTCATAATATTTAAAGCATGTTCTGCCTTTCTTTTTCCTAAACAAATATCCATATTATTTGCAGTATATTTTTGTTGATTATTATCAAAACCAAAAGTAGAAGTAACATAATTAAATCCATATTTATTACAATATTTACCAATAAATATATGTGAATTACCAGAAATTATATAAACATCTTTGTCTTTTAACATATCAATAACTTTTTTATTTATAAATTTTTCGAATTTGTAAGAAAATTTATTTACTGAATGCATTGCATCTTTATATGATATACCATTAAATAAAAAGAAATACATCAATTTAGATGCTTCATTTGAATCAAAATTTTTAATATTCACAGTAAACATTGTAACTAACATTGGTGCAATCATTATAAATAATATTATTCTTATAAATTTACTCGTGGAATTTGGTAATCCAAATAAAAACCACATCGATGCATGTACTATATCACTTTTTACCAACGTACCATCAAAATCAACAAATGCTAATTTTTTTATTTTATTACTGCTTTTACTATATATACTTTTCATAATATTATGTGATTTCATAATAATATTCATCTATAAAATAAATATTATTTTATTCATCTATAAAATAAATATTATTATACTCAATTAAGTTAGTTATTATTAATCAACTTATTATACTCATCCTTACCTAACATATTTACTAAAGTATCTTCTAATTTATTAATATCGATATTATCATAATTAATATTATTAAGATCTTGATCAATTACTCCAATATTAACTAATTCATTAAGTAGATCATCTAATTGTTTTTTATTTTCTTGATTTTTTTCTTGTTGTTTTTTATAAAATTCGATACGATCAGTTCTTAATTCATCATTATTAACAACATCATTATTATTTTTACTAATATATTTATAACGATGTTCTTTTTCAAATTCTTTTTTATGTTCCTTTAATTTTGTTTTAGAGAATTTTTCATGTAATTCATTATCTTGTTCAGTAACAACAGAAACATATTTTTTAACACTATTATGAAATAAAACTTTATCTTTATCATTTTTAGAAACTTTATGAACAACAAGATCTTTTTCATTTTGAATTTTTTTATTATAATCAAAATCTTTAATAATACCTTTATATGGTAGATTTACACGTTTTTCCCAAAATTTTTCTATATTTTTGGAATAATCATTTAATGTATTATTATAAATTTTTTCTATATTATCTTTTTTAGGTTTTTCTATTTTTTCAGGTTTAATAATCGCATCCTTTAGAACATTTTGATTATATTTCTGATCGACATTATTAAGTCGTTGTAATTTTTTAATATTATAAGTATTTTTATTCATATTAATTAAATTATATAAACAAATTCTAATATCATTTTTTAACGATATAAAAAATAAATATTATATTAATTTAGTTTATAATGCATGAATACTATAATATTTTAGAATTAGATTATAATAAAAAATATACCGAAGATGAAATAGATAAAGCATATCGTAAAATGGCATTAAAATATCATCCTGATAAATGTAATGGTAATTCTGAAAAATTTATAAAAATAAAACTTGCTCACGATATATTAATTAAAAATAATAAAAGTATTTTTGAAGGATATGAAATTAAAAATCAAACAAATATATTACAAATATTAAAAATTTTAGAAAATAAAAAAGAAAATGTATTTGATTTGTTTATTGCTTTAAGTAATCGAAATTTATTTATGAATAAAATTATGCAATTAAATTTATTAAATGTTGAACATACTATCACAATTTTATTAAAAGATTTATATAATAAAAATTATAGAGATATAAAAGTATCAAGAGTAACAAGAGATGATTATTATTTTAATTTAAATTATAATGCAAATTTAATGTTTATTCCTGAAGAAGGCGAACATGTTAATATTTTTGATATGTCATTTAAAGGTGATTTAATTATTCATTTTAATATAATAAGTGATGATGAATATATGTTATGTAATAAAGATATTTATACAAAAATAAATAAAGATATTATAGTAAATAATGTCTTTAATATTAAATATTTAGATGATAAAATATATGAATTTAATATAAATGATCTTGAATCATTAGATACTGAATTTGGTAAAATGTATATTATTAAAAATATGGGTATTAATGATGGTAATCTTAATGTTTTTATTATTTAGTTTTTTTATTTACTTTAATAGTCTTTAATGGAATTACTTTTTCATCATCTGAAAGTTCAACATCATTATTATCATTTACATTATTATCTTGTTCTTGACTATTTTTAAAATTACTATATACATGTGCAATATGTTTCTGAATATTATAAAAATTAAGACCATTTTCGTCTCGATAATTTTTAGTATTATTAATATAATCTGCTTGTTCTTTCGTTAATTGTAGAGCATCTGCAAGTGCTTTATTAACTCTAATAAGCCTATTATCATCTTTATCATGTAAACGATTTTTATCTATATAATCATAAATTTGTTTAGTAATACGAGGTCTAGTAGATTTTTCACTTGATTTAAGTTCTAATAATTTAATAAGTGATGGTGGAACATCTGCTAATGTTCTAAAACCAGTTGGTTTTCTTGGTTTATTATTTGGTTTTTTATATTTATTAAATTTAGCCAATTGTTTAACATAAATTTTGTAAAACTTTTTAATATTATGTTTAATATTAGCAACTTGTTCATTTACTAATACAATATCATTTAATATATCTTTGTATTGTTTTAATATTGGATCATTTGCATTAACAAAAGTCTCTGAAATATTATCAGTTTGTTTTTCAGTATTTTTAACCATTTTATTATATTATAATAAAATAATATTTATTTTTAGACCAATATGATCTATAAAAATAAAAAAAAATATTTAATGTTATATCACTATATATAATTAATAAAATGAATATCATTGATACGATTTTAAATTATAGTACAACATATTCAAGTATTTTAGAAAATAGTACATCTGAAGATACAAAAGATTTATTAAATAAAAATGAAATAAATGTTAATAATATTTTAAATAATAGTAATGAAAAATCAATAGTATTAGCATGGCAATACAAAGAAAATATGGAAATTATGATAATTAATCAATTAATTAAAAATATATTAGAAAATTCTCCAATAACTGATATTTTTTTAACAGAATTTAATAATATTAAAACTAAATTATATCCATATCAAATTAATAATGTGAATTGGATGATTAATATTGAAAAAAATAATTATATTGAAACATACAAAGATTTATCAAATAAAATAAAATTTAAAGGTGGAGGATTGTTTGATGAAGTCGGAATGGGTAAAACATTACAGATAATTACATTATTAAATATTCATAAATCATCATATAAATCATTATTATTAGATGATATGTTATATTCCAAAGCAACATTAATTATTGCACCAAATCATTTATGTGGTCAATGGGAAAGAGAAATAAATTTACATACAATTAAACCATTAAAAATTATACATTTATTAACAAAACATCATTATAAAAAATATACATATTATGAATTAATGCATGCAGATATAGTTATTGTGTCCGCAAACTTTTTTATTAATTGTAAATTAAATCAACATGAAAAAATAAATAAATTGTATACTATAAAAAATATTTTTAATAAAGATGTTAATATATTTCATTTATTTTGGCATCGTGTAGTAATTGATGAATATCATGAAATTGAAGATAGTAAATTATTTACAAAATTGGAATATTTAAAATCATCATATAGATGGATTATTTCAGGAACACCATTTAAAGAAAAAGAAATTCATTTTCCAAAAGAATTAAATAATACATCATTATCAACAATTATAGATTATTTAACATATGGAGTAAATACATTAAATAAATGTAATATTTATGATTATACAACATTTGAATATATTAAATCCCATTTTAGTCGTAATTTACATAAAAATAATATTTCTATATTAAAATTACCAAATATTATTGAAGAAACAGTATGGCTTAATTTTACAGATACTGAACGTATGATTTATAATGCTTATATTGCTGATCCAAATCATTCACCATATGATATCTTTTTACGGCAAGTATGTTGTCATCCAAAATTATCTGAAAAACTTCGTGATAATTTGGAAAATATTAATACATTAGATGATATGAAAAAATATATTCATAAAATGTATTTAGAAGAATATACAAAAGCAAATAATCATTATATTGAATGTGAAGATAGAATTAAAAAATATACAGAAGAATTACTTAAATTAGAAGAAGAAGAAAAAACTGAATTAATTAAATATGAAACATTAAAAGATGATATTAAAAATAATAAAGAACGTTTACCTGAATTAGGTAAAATAAGGGATGGAAAACAACAGACATTGCAATATTATATAAATTTTACAGAATTATTAAATGATATTGATAAAATTAAAGAACAAGATTGTGCTATTTGTTTAGATAAAATTAAAGAAAATGATATTGGTGTTACAATTTGCAGTCATATGTATTGTTATACTTGTATTCGCATGGTAGTAAAAGAAAGTAATCCAAAATGTCCAAATTGTCAGAAAGTATTAGCATTAGATAAAATATTTTTAATGAGTGATAAAAAATCAGATGATACAAATATTTTAGGAACAAAGTTGGCATATTTAATAAATTATATAAAATCAACACCTAATAAATACAGAATTATTTTTAGTCAATGGGAATATTTATTACGAGAAGTTGGAAAGGTATTATCAGAAAATAGTATTAAACATTTATATTGTCAAGGCAATGTTTATCAAAAAGATAAAGTATTAAAATTATTTAATAATTCAAATGCTGAAAATGATTATCGAGTTATTATGTTATCATCTGAAAGTACTGTATCTGGATCAAATTTAAATAATGCAGAAGAAGTTATATTTTTAGATCCTATATATGGAGATAAACAATTTATTATGAATACTGAAAATCAAGCAATTGGACGTGTAAGAAGATTAGGTAATAAGCATGATAATATTAAAGTATTAAGATTATTAATTAAAGATTCAGTTGAAGAAGAAATAAATAAAAAATAATTTTTGTTTTTAATTAAAGTAGTTTTAATAATATCTATTAAAAATGGATGATTTAATAGATATCAATGATTTTAAAGGAAAAGAAATATATTATTATACAATGCTTCAAGACTTTTATAATAAATGTCCTGAAAAAGAAATAAAACGTATGATTAATATAATTAATGGTAAATATAAAGTATCATTAAGATTTCTTGATTGGTTTATTACACGATATTGTCATTTACATAAAGTAACATATGATATTTCAAATAGTTTTGTAAAGTGTGAAAATTTCAATGTAAATATAAGTTATAAAGCACAACTTAAATCATTTAAGAAAAAGTATTTTGATCCTTTTAGAAGAAAGAAGAAATTTGAATTTAATAATATTATAACAACTATTGGTCAATTAAACTTTTTTAAATGGGCAATTTCATATGATATTATTAATTATGTTTATACACATTTTGATGATATTAATGAAAAATATGAAAGTGTTAATGATTATTTTAGAAAAAAAATAGATGCATCTACTACATCAGATGATATAGAAATTTTAGAAGAAAAAGCAAAGAATGCGATAAAGCATTATCAATGGAAATTAAATAATGATCTTTTAAAAAAAAATAATTCTAATAAAATTATTTTAGAATTCTAATTTTTATATTTTATATATTTATAATAATAATATTATGAATAATATAGAAAATTTAACTATTCTTACTATAATTCTTATTTTATTAGTAGTTTTTTCTATCGTTTATAAAAAATCATATTCTGTCGATGTTAATAGTGTAGCATTATCTTTAGCAAATGCTAAAATTTAATCACTCTTTTTAACTTTCTTTGTATTTGGTTTTTTAAGATATTGTGTCTTCTTTTTAATTGGTTCTTCGACTTTATCTTTTTTTTTATTATATTGTCTTTTTTTATTTGGTTCTTCTACAAATTTTATTTCTTCTTTAGTATCTACATTCGATAATTCATTATCATTTGTATTATCAACTACAATATCTAATTGTTCTTCTTCTATTGATTCTTTTGAATCATCTTCTTCTACAATAGTTACTAAATCTTCATTACTTTTATGAACAGTAATTGTAGGTGTATGTACATTTGTAAATGTAAAACCAAGTAATTTAGGTTCTTCATCATCAAGTTGAATATTAATTTTCTCTGCAACTATATCAATATAACCGTAATTTTTACATCTTACTAATTCTTTTATTTTTAAAATTAAACAAACTTTTGTTTTATTTTTAATTAATTCTTTACTTGTTTCTTTTTTATTATAAAATTTTTCTAAAGTATTATCATATCTAACTTTAATATAATTAAAATCTCGAGATTTAACTATAGTATCATAATCATATTGAAATACAAAATCTTTATTATTTTCCAAATGAACATCTTCATCTACATGATTATAATCTTTACATAAATCTTCAAATTTAGTTTTTCCATATTCATCAAGTTTTTTAAAAAAATAAAGTTCTTTTTCATTTAATTCATTAAAATATAAATATGTTTCACCTTGTTTAGAAAATTTATATATCCCTGTTTCTATATGTATATTACCATTAAATCGTAAAGCAATACAGTCATCTCCATCTGTATTTTGTCCTTCAATAATATCAAAGGTTATATCATTGATAAAATTATCAATTTCTTGTTCAGAATGTTTTTCAATAACAAATTGTTGCATTATAAAAACTTTATATGTGTATTATATTATTTATTTTTTAAATTATATATTTCTAAATAAACTTATTAAAATAAAATTAATTATTTTTTAATTACTTTCGCGCCTTTGGCTTTGGCTTTGCCTTGCTCTTAACTGCTGGCTCATCCTCATCTTCATCTTCTTCTGATTGTGGTTTCTTAACTGGCTTACCTCTGGTCTTAACCATTGGTTCATCATCTTCTTCATCCTCATCATCTTCAGTTGGTTGTCTCTTAGTTGGCTTACCCTTAGTCTTTACTACTGGTTCCTCCTCATCTTCATCATCTGATTGATGCTTTTTATTTGGTGATCCCTTAGTCTTTACTACTGGTTCATCATCTTCATCATCATCTTCGACTTCAACTGGTTTTGATTTTGTTACAGTCTTTGTTTGAACAACTGGTTCATCTTCATCATCTTCATCATCAAATAGATTAGAAACAGGTAAATCTTTAAACGATGCCTTTTCATATTCCTTTCGATTATTACTCATAACAAATGGTTTTAATTCACGTGGATGACTAATGATTTCAATAGTCAATGCAGTTAAATCAATACCATAATCACGATGTCCTTCCTTGTTCTTCTTCTGACGCTTAGCCCAAACACGATCAACCTTGTACCAAACTCGAATCCAATGAGGACCACGCTTGAGATACTTATCAAAATCAGCAGGTGACTTGACATCAACTCGATACTTGTTATCTTCAAATGCAGGATTTGGTAATGCTTCATAATATTCTTCTAATTGTTCATCTGTACATTCACTTGGAACTGGAATTTGATCATATGGAATATCTCGCTTTTGACGGCGATACAATACTACAGTATTAATATTCATTGCACGTTCAATATCAGTATGTGGAACTTCTACAGTCTCGTCATTAATCTTTAATGTATGTACTAATGTATTTGCTTCCTTATTATCTTTCTTTCCTTGTTGAATATTCTTAAAAATAATACTATTATTTTCTTGAGATAGATATTCACCATTATATTTATTTCTAAAACTAGTTTGTAAGCGATAATCAATTGATGGTAAAAATTTATAATTTGCACGATCAATATCTTCTTCACTAACACCTTCCATTGATTCCTTAGAATCAACAACTGGTGATTCAAAATTATCTTTATAAGCACTTTCATACTTTCCAAAGATTGCTCCAGAATCCTTATTAATCATGTTACCTAACTTGTCAAAATAACTACGTTCCTTTTCAATATCATTATATTTTGGGTTATAAAATACATTAATATGGTTACGTTGTCTCTCCTCAACAGGTGGCTTGTCCTTACCATAACGTTCTGGAACAAATCCACTATAGGATTGATAAACATAATCAGTCTTGTTTGTAATAAAATTTAATACATTATCTTGCTTAGCATGAATATCAGTATAGTAATAATACGTGTTGGACTTCTTCTTGTCATCATAGTTAATAGGAGTTACTTGGATAGTTGATTTAGTCATCTTAATTCGGCGTGAGTTCTATTATTATAGTTCTTGCTTTATTATTATTATTTGTCACAATCTCTTTTTTTTTCAATTTTTTTATATTTTACTATATGTTGCTATATGTTGCTAAATATATAAAAAATAGTGGAAAAGTACTTTCTTTAGAAAGTTAAATATAATTATTCAGTTTTTTTAAATATATATAATATAATATATGATTAAAGATATTAAACATTGTAAAAAGTGCGTTCATAGACATCGTAATAAGCATCATAATTGTAAAATTAAAAAATGCTGTAAATGTCTTAAAAAGCACATATGTCATATAGTTAAAGAATATGCCGAAATAGTTCAAAATAACTATGATCAAAATCAAAATATGCCTAATAATAATATAACAACACCATCTATATTATCAAATGTTGTAAATAATTCAAGTATATTAAATAGAAATACATTAATATGTAAACCATTTACTAAGAAATTGAATATATCAAGTGATTTATTACAAAAAATATTAGAATCTAAAAATATTGCAAATATTCAAATTCCTAATCAAAATAATATAGATGGATTACTCGAAGATATGGACGGAATACCATTATTACCATCAAATTTAGATATTAGAAATAAACTATTATTACAAAATACTAATATTGTAAAACCAAATACTACAACTGTATCTAATTTAGCAACGAGTGTTAAAAAAATGAATATAGTAACATCATCGCAAACTTATCCAATATATACACCAATGGATTTAGTAAATGCATATGATATGAATACATTTGATAATAATAATGTTCAACGTGGTTTAGGACAAACTATCACTATTGTTATAGCATATCATTATCCTAATTTATTAACAGATTTAAATACATTTAAAAGTAATTTCTTACCATCATCTTATCCATCTCCAACTGTTCAAGTTACTGAAATGTATAATGTTTATTTAAATGGTACAGATGCTACTAAAAAGAGATGGGCACAAAATACTAATTATAATTCATATCGAAATACAAGTTATACATCTGGATGGTATTTAGAAGAATGTATGGATTTACAAGCAGTATATACAATGGCACCATATGCAACTATAAGAATTATTTGTGCATTAGGCGATAGTTTAACATATATTAATGATGCAGTACAATATGCAATAAATTTTAAAGATGGAAACAATAAAAATACTGATATAATTACAATGAGTTTTGGTATAAATGAAACATCTATAACATCATCAAATATAACATCATGGTCATCTTTTTATAAATCAAATACATTATCATTATCATTAATTGCATCAGTCGGAGATACGAGTGATACTATTGCATTCCCAAGTAATTTATCAAATATTTTATCAGTTGGTGGAACAGCATTATTTATGAATGAAAATAGTAAAATTGGTAATAAAACAATTACTCAAGGAAATTATGTTAAAACTATAGATAATAATAATACATATTTAACAGAATTTGCATGGAATGGATCAAGTGGCGGCATTAGTAAGTTTATATCTATGCCATCGTATCAAACTAATGCAGGTATATCTTTATTTAATACTTCTATTACAAAAAGAACTACACCAGATGTTGCAGCAGTTGCTGATCCATATACTGGTGCATTAATTTATGCAGCAAATACATTACAAATTTTAGGAGGTACATCATTATCAGCACCATTATGGGCAGGTATTTTAGCAGTAATTAATCAACAACGTATTAATTTAGGTAAATCACAATTACATACAAATACACCAAATGGTTCTACATTACATAATGCATTATACGATACAACAAATACATTTATTGATCAAGGTTCTGCTATTTCTACATCAACTTTTGATTTATTCCGTGATATTCAATATGGTTATTCTGGTATTAATGTATCTGATGGTGGTTATGATTTAATTACTGGTTTAGGATCACCATGTGTTGCATTATATAAACGTTTAATAAATACTTTACCATAAATACATTTTTATTTTTTATTAAAAAAATAAAAATTTTAATATAAAAAATCTAAAGATAATTAAAAATCTGGAATAAATACATCAGTTGTACTTTCAACAAGTGTTTGAACATCATCTAATTTAGTAAAATTCTTAACAGTTGTTCCAGTATATTCAGAATTCTCTAACATGTTACGATCCATAACAACTTCACATAGACCTGTTCCACCTTTAATACATAGACCAGCCATAATTCTTGATGAGACACTCTTCATATAATCAGTTTCATTAAATAATGCAGCATTCATTAATTGTTCAACTGGTTTTTCAAATGATGCACGTGAAAATGGATCTGTATCTAATTTATTTAATCCATGTCGATCAATTGATGTTAAATTACCAGTATTAGTCATTAAATCACCATAAATTGAAATATGTTGATAATTAATTTCTGCATCATTATTTGCCATAACACCTTGTAATTCACTAATAATAACTTTTCTTGCGGCTTCAATACCAAATAATTCATAAATTTTATTAATATCATTAAATGTTGTTCTTGTTAAATCTAAACCATTAATATTAAATAAGATATCAAAATTGATACCACGTGTGTTAATAATAAAGTCAGTTGATTTTTCTAAATTACCATCTTTTCCAATAATTGTTCGATTACCTTCAAATACTTTATCATCCCAAATACCATCAATTTCATCTAAACCTTTCAATTTAAAATTATCAATCATGATTTCCATAAATTCGACAAAAGTATTTGAATTAAAATCCTTTAAATCTAATCTAAAATGAATAATTGGAATTTCATCATTATCATTATTTGATGCTACAGCAATTTGTACGATCTTTTCTAATAATGCTTTCTTATCTCGTTTCATACTCTTCATATCATCATATCGTTTTTCCCATTCCTGACAAAATCTCGTTTTAATATCAAGTAATGTAACTTCTTTATTTAACATAGAATCTCTATCAAATTCTACACGAACTAACCAATTTAATCCTTCAATCGAATTTGATGCAGATGATCGTGTTTGATGATATGTTTTAAATACATTATATACATTATCTTTTTCTGCAAAGCCTCCTTCCATATATGGATCTGGATCATAATAAACATCAATACGGGTACGAATTTCTGCTAAAGTTGTATATTTAATATAAGATAATACTTTATTTGTATAAATCTTATTATTGTATTTTTTATTAAAATATAATTTCATAATTGGTTCTTTAATGTTTTCAGATACGGATAATACTTCACGAATTCTTCCAACACCTAATCCTTGTCCACCTTGACCACTAATACCTGCTTTATGGAATGCTTTTAACATTAATTGTGAAACTGGTTCTCCAATACTTTGAGCACTCAAAATACCAACCATCTCACCAGCATCTACTACACCCTTATTAAAACTTTTAATAATTTGGGATGCCATTAGATCTAATTGTTCTTTTGAAAATTTATACTCATAAATACATCTCTTTGGAGCAAGTGCTTCATATAAAGCATATCTAAATACTGTTTTTGCTTTATAATCATCTTGATACTTAATTGAATTAACATTTTTCATTTCATTTTCAGACATTGCATATAATTTAGTTTGATTTGGATGAATAATATAATCAATTAATTCAAGAATATATCGTGGATTCTTGTACACTTTTTTATCTTTAATATTCATATTACGAACATTATTAATAATACGATTAATATTTACTGCTAACATATAAGTATTACGATTATGTAAATCATAAATAATTAAAGAATTACTTAATGTTTCACGTAAATGATCACGCATATATAGCAGTGTTTTATAAAATTGTTCATTATCCTTAAATGATTCAACATCTTTTAATTCTGTATCAGTAAATATGAAATGTTTCTTAATATCTTCATCAGACATACTTATAATTTTAAAATTATATTCATATTGTCTAACACTATCAATACCAGAATCACCATAAATGAATTGTTCAACTTTATTAACTGCATTACGAACAGTGCCATCGTATTTAACCATAAAGTCTTCAGTAGATTTAATTAATTTTCTTTGAATATAACCTGACTCTGCAGTTCTACATGCCGAATCAATTAAACCTTCACGTGCAACTAAGGCTTGGAATACACTTTCTGTTAAATCTAATCCTAACAATAATGAATTTTTACCAAATCCACGTGATTCAGCACGATCATCATTCTTAAAATAATATGGCAATGTTCTGGAATTAAAATTCTTTGGAATTCTTCCTCCTTCATATGATTGTAATCCTAAACATCCCATCATTTGTGTTAAGTTTGTATCACTACCTTTTGATCCTGAATTCATCATAATCATAAAATTATTATTTAATGATAAATTATTAATAACTAATGGCGTAATATCATTTTTAAGAATCTTATCGATTTTTTCCATAATACCTTTTTCAAATGTTTCTGGATCTAACATATCTGGATTATTTTCAATTTCAGTAATTTCAACTTCTGCTTCTGTTTTTTTTGTTTCAATAATTTGATAAATAGTTTCTTGAACATTCGTTGGTATAGTTAAATCATCAATACCTACAGTCATTCCATGAACTAAGTTGTAATTATTTGCTAAAATAATTGTATTATTCAAAAAATCTTTTGCTGATTCCATTCCATATTCATCCCAAATAAATTGTGTTAAATTATTTTTAGATGAATGACTAATATCTTTTTTATTTAATACACCTTTTTCAAGAATACCATTAGTAATTTTAATTTTTCTTTTTTCATTATCAATATTAACTCTTTCAGGTAACACATGACTATATAAGTCTTTTCCAGTTACTTCAGTTTTCTTATATGTATCTAAATCTTCTAATGTTGTTGATGCAATTAAATTCATCATAGTTCTCCAATCTAATTTTGTATCATCTAATGTTAAATTATATGAACCAATTAATCCATCCTGTACTACACCAATTCCCGGTGTTGAATTCTTTGGTAAAATTAATTGTCTCTTTACATTTGCAATTTCTTCTAATTCAATATGTGTTTGTATTGATTGTGGTACAAAGATGTTCATCTCCATGAATTCCTTTTATTTTCATAAAAGGGTGGACTATACCTTAAGCTTTCATATATGAAAACCCATTTCCATCTAGTCTCTGAGCCTTTCTATATTTTAAATATAGACTTGGTTGCGAATTATCCATTTATTAAATATTTTCTACTGGAATATTTTTAAATATTACTAATTGTTCTTTTGCTAAAATCAATTTATCTTCTAAACTTAATTTCATACTTAAAAAGGCTTTATTATATAATTTATTATTAATTTTAATTTGGACAAAATATCCTTCAGAAATAATTTTATCATTTGCATCTTTTTTAATTCTATAATTTATATTTGGAGGTAATTCTTTACCTTCTAAAGTATATTTCATAGAACTATTCACACATCTTAATTTATTATTTAATATTTTATTATTTTTATAATGTAATAAATGTGTTGGATCTTCTGGTTTATTATTTCCAATTAATATATTATATCCTTTTTCTTTTTTATATGTCTCATATAATTTAATTTGTTCTTTCTCTTTATTTTTAAGATCATTTTTATTACAAATAACTAATGTAATTACATTAAAATTATCTTTTCCATATGATCTTATATCTTTATATAATTCAGGACATTCATTTTTTGTTTTTTCATTTGATGAAAATGCATTACTTAAATGTCTTTTAAATCTTCCTAATGCACCATATTTATAATTATTATTGCCATTTTTAATATATGAATATGTTTTTCCAATATATTGTTTGTTATTAATAGTATTAGTAATTTTATAAATCACTCCAGTATTTATATTTTCTTCCATATTAATAAGTATATTATTATAAATATATTATAGTATACTTATATCATTTTTTAATAATATTCATCATTTTTACTATACCTCTGATCTTTCTCCAGAGCCACATTTATATTATTAAATGTTTAGTAGATGAATCTTTAGGAAGTTCTCGCAATTTGAAAATGTTGCCCTAATAATTATAGGAACTCTATTAGGACTAGGTAGTTATATTCATTTTATAAATGAGGTAAATTTACACTATTTACCCTATAAAGTATATTTACCAACTTTATAGGTAGCTACCTGTTGGCGACAAGATGATTTATCGCCATCAAAATCTGCATTAAAGGGGTGACAAATGGCAGGATTAAAACGGAAAGTACAATAATCAGGATTATCAATAACTTTAATTTTGAGAGCCATCATAGATTGTTTATGTAAAGTCGGTGCACGATTAAGTAATACATAATCACCGTCCATTAAATGTCTTTCTACAATTTCTCCATATTTTAATTCTACTGATCCTGTTAATGGTAAATAATTCGTTTTAACTGGTTTGTCGTCTTTATAATCTGGTTTTTTAATTACAAAGTTTGCACCCGGATATTTTTTATTATTATTAACAAGTTTTTGTAAAAATTCAATATTCTGAGGTGATACAATTTCTGGAAATGTAAGATTTTTTGCAATAGCAATAGGAACACCAAGTTCATTGATTTCTAATGTTGGATCTGGTGTAATTACTGTTCTTGCAGAATAATTAACACGCTTTCCCATTAAATTATTTCTTAATCTTCCTTCTTTTCCTTTTAATCTTGCTGATAATGATTTAATTACCATTCCTTTATGTTCTGATGTTGGCATTGTCATTCCCTCATTATTCATATATGTTGCTATGTGATATTGTAAATAATTAATATGATCTTGATAATATTCATTTGTTGCATCACTTGATGCTTTTTGTTTTTGCATACGAATATTTGCTTTAACAATATCTGTTAATTTAATTGTCAATTGATCTTCTGATTGAGTTGATGCCATAAAATCACTTCTGGATGTTGGTCTAACTTGTACTGGTGGAACTGGAAAGATTGTATGAATTAAATCTTCTGGTCGATTTTTAGTTGGATCAAATCCTAATACATAACAATCATTTTCTGAAATATTTCTAAGAATTTTATAAATAACACCCGGAGTCAAAATTTCAGTTAATCCTTGTTTATTATCATCTTTAGTTTCTTCATTTTCTTTTTGTGTTTGTGAATATTCTGCAGTAATTGTAATTGATCCAGATTTTTTAGTATCTGCAATAATCTTTGGTACTGGTGCTCCACAACCATCATGTTTTTTTAAACAATATGACACGTTTTTAATAATATTCTTTAATTCCATTAATCTATGTTTTCCATGTCGATGTTTTAACATTTCAATCAATTCATTCTCATTTTTGTGAATTAATAACTTAGAACAATTAATACATACACAACGCAGAATTTTCACTATTGTATCATAAAATCCAATATGAAATACTGGTTCTGCTAATTCTATATGCCCAAAATGTCCTACACAGTATCCTGTGTTTAATCCACATGTTTCACAACGTAAATTACCATCCGTAATTCCCATTCTCTGATCAATTAAACCTTTTTTCTTCGGTTCAGTATTGTCATAAATATCGGGACTTTGAATGCCTCCTGCTTCATTTCTGAAAACTGATAAGTTTTTAATCTCTTTATTACCTAATATAGTAAAATCGATCCTAGAAATCGAGGAAGTACGTTCGTTATAAGAATGAAAATCTTGCATTATATTATTATATAGATATTATTTTATATTATCTTATTTTATTCTTAATTAATCATTTTTTTTTGAAATAAAAAAATGATTATTATAACTTAAATGAATTAATATTATTATACATTATAGATATGGAAATTAAAGATAAAAATAGACTCTTACCGTGGTCAGAGAAATATAGACCAACCAGTATTAATCATATTTTTTCACATGATAAAATACGCACTGTATTATTGAATTATAAAAATAATAATACTCTTCCACATTTATTATTTTATGGACCACCCGGAACAGGAAAAACAAGTACAATTACCGCATTTGCAAAAGAATTTTATAATGAAGATTATGATGAAATGGTTATGATTCTAAATGCATCTGAAGAAAGAGGTATTGATACAGTTAGAAATCGTATTAAACAATTTGCAAGTACTTTAGGGTATACACAAAATCCAAATACACCTACATTTAAATTAATTATTTTAGATGAAATTGATGCTATGACGTATGATGCACAAGCAATTTTAAAACGAATTATTGAACAATATATTTTAAATGTTCGATTTTGTTTTATTTGTAATTATCTTAAAAAAATTAATCCTGCTATTCAATCAAGATGTATTTCTTTCAAATTTAAACCTATTCCTTATGATCATGTATTTAATTTTGTTTTAGATATTTGTGAAAAAGAAAACTTGCAAATTACTAAAAAAGCAGTAGATATCCTTATTCGAAAATCTAATGGAGATTTACGTAAAATTCTTAATATTTTACAATCTGCTTATATGCATAATGATATTCAACAAAATAGTGATAATTTTGTTAATGAAGTTACTATTGCAAAATTAGTATCAACGCCTACAAATAAAATTATTATAAATATTTTAAATATTATTCAAAATAAATCATACGATGAAGCATTTATTGAAATTAATAGTATTATTAAAAATGAAAGTATATCATTGTTAGAAATAGTAAATGATTTATTTGAAATTTGTACTGAAAATATTTTAGGTAAATATGAAAAACATCCTATTGCTGATTATAGTGTTGCTGAAATTATTTTAATTATTAAAAAATTAAATATTATTAGTGAAAATCTTACTTATTCTAATAATGAATATATTCAATTAGCATCATTTATTAGTATTTTTTATAAATAATCTAAAAATAAAACTATTTATATTAAATAGTATATTGATCTAAAAATATTTTTATTATTATATATTATAATAAGATAAATGCATAAAAATAATGTTTTTGCTTTATTAAATGACGATAATAATGAAGATAATGTAGAAAATAAAGAAGTTGATGTATTAAATACACAGGAAGATACTGAGGCAATGATTCATCGACAATATTATTCACCCAAAAAAAATTATAGAAATAATAAAAAGTTTTATAAAAAAAATAATAATAATAATATTGATGATGATGGATTTATTAAAGTTATTGAGCCAAAGAAACCAAATACAAAATATGAAGAAATTAATATTGATAATATTCTTGATAAATCATTAAAAAATAATTATAAATTATTAATTCATTATAGTAATAAGGATGAATGGAATTATAATACATATCATTCAGTAAAAGAAATTAAAACATGGAATGATTTATTTGGATGTTTATATACATTTAAAGAAGAAGAAGGTGAAAAGAAATATTATGATTTTAATACATATTTAATGCGTGATAATATTTATCCAATGTGGGAACATCCTGATAATCGATTCGGAAGTGTATGTTCAATTCGTGTCGATTCATTAGAAGAAGCATATTCAGTATTTGAATTTTTGAGTATTAATTTC
>Ga0214921_10003138_pt1 | contig 25749 bp, 23 predicted proteins | sample LL1505_MetaG_FD_177992 | JGI IMG/M metagenome (GOLD analysis project Ga0214921, IMG submission 177992) | Freshwater microbial communities from Lake Lanier, Atlanta, Georgia, United States - LL-1505 | ecosystem: Environmental > Aquatic > Freshwater > Lake | place: USA: Georgia | collected... | reverse complement strand
ATACTGACTCAGCAACACTGCAGGCACGGCTCCGCCTCGGGTAATGCCCACGATATAATCTGGCCGCCAGTCGTCCAGTGACATCTGCCGTAGAATTTCCTGGGTCAGCTTTTTTACGTCATCAAAACTATAATATTCTTTATTCATTACCTGCTCCTGATTTTGTTGCTTTAGAAATCCATTGAGAAACCTGCACCCAAAACATTACGGTTGGCACCGGCCTGATTCAAGTAGTTGATCTGATGTTCTGCATACATGGTTACACGAACGGCATCGGATTTGAACTTGTAGTATACACCCATGTCATACTCTTGTGTGCCACTAACTGCACTGACTGTGCTGCGATCCCAGCGGATGTTGCCGTTGGTATCATAACCTTTGGGAATTGCCAGTTCCATGCTGCCGTTGACCACAGTTACTGGTTGACTTACAACTGCACCTACACTGTGCTGATCTTGGGTATGATTCAACCCCAAACTCCAACTGTAACTGTAGGTAGTGCTGATGTCGCTCACCAGACCACGATTGAGTGCTGCCTGAGTTGCAGCCACATACACATGACCAAACACGCTGTCGGTATTATTTAGACCGTAACTGGCATTGGCGCCAATAAATGTTGTGTAACTGTTGTCCACGTTGCCCAAACCGCCGCCAATGTGGTTGCCTGCCCAGGCACCCCGCTCGTTCAGCATGCCACCAGTAAACCCCCAAGCATACCCATCTTTGGTTACCCAGGAGTTGTTCATGCTCAGCATGGCAGTGCCCAACTGATCGTTGGCACTTAATTTGACACTGGCACCGCCCACAGAGGCCGCGCGATTAAATGTAAATGCATTCAGGCGATTGAACGGATTGAAGTCTTGGTAAAAGTCCACACGTGCCACTGGATTAAAAGTGTCCACGGGGCGATGTGAATTCTTGCTGAGATCCACGTAGTAATCGCGATCAAAACTGTCGGTGACCATGACACTGCTGAGTTTGCTGTTGATGGAACTCAAACCCGCGCTGGTAACAACACCACTGACGGCAGATTTGGTACGCCCAGTAGTGGGAATTCCCACCACACCATACGGGCGCGTGGCCTTTTCCAGATCCAACAGGCCCTGGCCCATGACATCAACATTATAATTGGGCAGATTCTTGTTGGCTGTGACCATCAACAATTTAACAACATTTTCGCCCTTCATATTGGGCCACATCTGACTGATCACTGCCACTGCACCAGTGACCACACCTGCAGCTTGACTGGTACCAGTAAATAGTGTGTAGCCATTGCCGGATTTACTGGGCCCAAAGTCGTTGCCCGGTGCCAGAATAAAAAAGTCACTGATGCGGTACTTGTCGGCACATGTTCCGTTTTGCACAGTCAAACAAATATCTCCTGCACGGTTACTATAACCAGCCATGGCATTGGTTCGTAAGTCCCAGGCACCCACAATAATTACTCGGCCGCCCAGGACCAAATTGCCCTTGGCATCCACTGCCTTGGCCAAAGTGCCGGGCAGTTGCGGATATGGCAAGTTGCTATTACCAGCCGAATTTACAAGGATCATGTCCTTGCCCAGATACTTGGCCCACAGGGCAGGATCTTCGCCGCCGTAGTAACGGCCAAGGTAACGTGAATCGGTGTTGTAGTACCGACCGTCCGACAACTTAACGAAATTCTTCAGGAAGGACGTCTCATAGGCCATGTTTGCGCTGAGGTTGCCCACCACAGCACCAAGTCCGTCTGCCCACTGCATGGCATATCGTGCTTGGGTCATGTTAACGCCAACACCGTCGCTGATCTTGGCAATGGCCAATTTGGCATCGGGCGCAACACCTGCCATGCCCACGCCGTCCCAGTTGGCTGCAATCAGTCCAGCAATATTGGTGCCATGACCCACAACGTCCGCAATACCGTTCTTGCTATTGATAAAATCCTGACTGTAGGCAATGCGTCCAATGAACTCACTGTGGCTGGCATTGATACCGGTGTCCATGACCAGAGCTAGCACCCCCCGACCAGTGTACCCTCGAGCCCACGCTGCATTGGTATTGATAGCTCGAAGAAAGTCATCGTCTGCTTTGCCCACACTGATAGTGTCGGCAGTGTATTCTGCAGTATTATATGGAGTTAGATTCAGTGTTTCAGCCTGCGCGGCACTGGCAATAACACCAGCTGCCATCAGTGCAGAAACGATTTTGGTAAACTTCATATTTGCTCCAGAGTTGTTAACGACAGTCAAATAGTAACACTATTTACACTGTCTGTCAAGCATTATCTAGGAGCAAATTCTTGCTGTAGTTTAATATTGTCAAAAAACTCTTTCTTGGTGCCCTGATCATTGTAAAATGCACCTTTGAGTACTGTGGTCTGTGTTAGACTGCTGTGCGCCATGATGCCACGATTCTCACAGCAACCATGCGTGGCTTGTATATAAACAGCAACATTTTCGCTGCCAGTGGCTTTCATGATCTCTCGGGCAATGTCATTGCAGAGTTCTTCTTGTAGAGTGCCACGACGAGCACACCATTGAGCAATGCGTGTGTACTTGCTGAGACCAATTAGTTTTTGTGCAGCAATGATACCAATGTAGGCCACACCACTCACTGGCTGATGGTGGTGACTACACATGCTGCGCAATTCGCTACGTACCACCAACATGCCCTCGTAGCGTTCCTGACTGTCGTTAGGAAAGGCTGTGGCACATGGAGCAGGGTCATATCGGCCTGCCATGATTTCATACACATACATCTTGGCCAGTCTACGCGCAGTACCCAAACTATTGGGATCATTTGCGCGATCAATGACCAGACTGTCTAGTACTCCTTCGAATTTTTCAGTGAGTTCGGTGACCAATAGATCACGATCATCGTCGCTCATGTGTTGACTGATGTTGTCGCCTGCCCAATAACGATCACCAGCAGACTCAACACGTTCACGAATAATTTTGCTAATTTCCATTGTCATACGTTTCCCTAATCATTTATTAACTAATATAAAGTTTATTTAGATCGCTGTCAACTGCTAATAATAATTTTACGCAGATCTGGATATTTTTTAATTCTGGTGTTGGGTTCAAATGACTGGAGTTTTTCCAAACCCATCTGTGCTTCTTCGGGATTCATTCGATAATGATAACCAACATGGAATATTCTCTGTTTTTCCCATGGAGTGATTTCCAACATTCTGCCGTCGTATCGTTGTCTACGTATGATTTCATAAGCCAAGGGGTCATCTAGCAATACGGCACCACCACGACCAATTTCTAGTGGTTTGTCATAACCAAAACTCAGACATTGCATCTGACCAGGTCGATACATGCTAGGTTCCAGTAGTCTAGCACTATCCCAGACGGTGGTCCCGTGGATCTGATATTCCCCCAGCCAGGTTTCATCCAGATAACTGAAACCAATGCCCAGTTTGTGCATGGTCATGGGCACACTAAGATAGGTGAACGCAGTAAAATGCACAAACTCGGGCTTTTGATAGCGCAGACACAGTTCCAGTGCATGAGTGCAACAATCAGTTGCGATAGCATAAGGCGCACCGGTATACTCAGCCAGTGCCTGCTCAAACTCTAAAATTGTATCAAAAGGATTACTCAAGATTTTTTAGAATTTTGTTAGCAGAAAAATATTCACTGGATAGTTTATGTTGATTATTATAAATTCGACTCCAGCGATAATTATAATTGGTCATGCAGTCTTTGATCAAATTCATTAACTCGAGTTTGTGCTGTTGATAGCTTTCCCAATTTTCAGTCCATTTGGAAGGATATCGAAACTCTTCGTCATACATTTCTCGATAACTTAATCTATCAGGAACCAATGGAATGGCACCAACCAGCATGCCCTCGTAGCAACTGATGCCCAATGTTTCTTGCAAATTAGCACTGAATACAATTTTGCTACCGGCCAATAGTTTATGATATTCGGCTTTGGTCAATTCCTGATCTTGACAGACTACCCATTCATATTCTGGCATATGGACTGCAAGATCTCGAAAAATTTCAACCTGTTTTTCTGGAGCAATTCTGTGTGGAAAGATTATGCGATCTTGTTTGGGAATATTTTTATATGGTTTTAGAATCTCTTCCATATATTCCATAGGCCACCCTGTGCGGTACAGTTTTTTAGATTCGGTCGTCGCCCATTCTCTCCAATGGGGATGCAGTGTTAATAGTTGGTGGGAAAATAGATCGATATGGAAATCTGTGGCAAAATAATTGTAATCGATGGCATGGTAGTAAGCCTGTTCTGCGTGACGTACCCATGGAGCATCACCAATTAACCGCCCCAAGAAGTCTTGCGGATCATAACTGCCTGCATGCCATAGAGCGTGAATTTTAACAGGAATTCCCAGCAATTCGCTCATGTACTTTAGGTTGATGATGCCTGGATGCCACGCATCGGTGAATACAAAATGGTCACCAACATTAACGTTGCCTTGGGTAAACAGCCTTGAAATTTTTTCAACTTGTTGAGACTTATAAATGTTTGTGCCGCCAAAATTAAGAAAGGCACCGGGAGTAGTGGCATTAGGAATGTCGCTTGGGCCGTCAATGACACAAACATCGTGCCCTGCTGCGCGAAGCAGCTGGGGCACGTGTGCTTTCCACTCGCATGTGTAGCGAGTGGGTACCGATTCTAAATCAACAACAAACACCGTCATTGTTGAGCCTGATTCCGTGCGCGATATTCTCGATTTTGGCGTTGCTGCTGTTGCTTGCGCTGCCGCTTTTCCTGCCAAGTGCGATACTCTACGCTCTTGTAAAGATCGGCCGGGTCATACTTGATGAGATTAAACCGGCAATAGTTGAGCCAGGCATCTAGATCATTGAAAATCTGCTTGACTTCGGGCTTCATGGTCAGGTACTTGTTAAGCCATACAGGATTAGACATTTTTAGAACTCCTTACGCATCAATAGTGATTGAATTAACTTCTTGGATTAGTGCCAGCAATTCTGGTTCGGTTGTGCAGATAATCTTAGCAGTCTGCCAATCTTCGTTACTGTCACGACCACAGACTTCCAGCATAAAACCATTGTCATAACGATTGACGGTGAAATTATCTGAAACCTTGATAAACTTACTGAGTTTTGACACAGTTACATCTCCTTTAAACTACAACAGATTGATAAGGACGAGTACGATTGTACTCAATTGAACACCCATTCTCGCCATCTTCACTGACTTCGATGTGAACATCACGATCGGGATACTTTAAGGCAATTTGTAGATACAAATCGTCTGCCATCATTTCACAACTTTTGTAATTGAGTTCTAGAATCTGGCCACTATACAACGATTCGAGCCAGCGTTTGAACTGGATGAACTCGATGTCCCTGTCGTTGTGCCACACACTGATTGACACCCTGAAATGGAAAATGTGGCGATGAGGACTAGCAAGGAACGATACATCATAGGCATCTCCGGTTTTTAGTTGAGGGTCAGTGGCTGCTGCAGGATAACAATGCACACCTTCTTTTTGAAACTGCACAAAAATTTTACGTTCTGCAGCATCTTTTCGACGTTCAATAGTTTCGCGTTCGTTTAGGGTCATAGTATAAATTGGTCTGTTGCAAAAAGTTTTATTTTGTTATTTCTTTGTCTTGTGTGTACTGATCCCAGTAAGTGTAATTTTCCTTGCGCATCAACGATGCCAAGTGATGCGTCCACACTCCAGGATTAGTTGCGCCCCATGTATTGTCATCCAACTTAATTGTGGCATTATAATTCAGCTGATTAATATAGGGTAATTTTATGCTAATCATGGGAATAAATCGTTCGTATTCGCAATAGCCAGATTCTAAAATGCCTTCATGGTGATGTACATCATAGTCTAGTGCGACCCAATAACCGGCTTCCAAACAACCTCTGACAACTTCATCCCATGGTGCATATTCTTCTCGAGTCATGTTCCGGGGATCAAAACTTTGACTAGTGCCAAAATAAATTTGTTTGACTTCATGAGTTCGAGCCAATTCCAAAATTTCTGCTAGTGGGGGTGTGCCCACTACAAACAAGGTAAGCATGCCATAAGCGATGGTGTGCTCTACTTCATAGCCAGTAAAAAACGTCGTTTGTTGTCGTTCTTCAGTGTTCAATCCCATACAATGTACCCTCTGCTGTAACCTACAGGTCTGTTTGCGCCATCATCAAATGCTTGTTGCCATTCTGTAGTTCTATTATACGCACGAGTCCAAAACTTGTCAACTTCTAGTAGACCATTTTCTATGTAATCTCTTGCCAGCACCATGGCATGGTAAAAATCTGGTGTTCTGGGGCTGGGAAAATTAATGTTACAGGACTTCCATAACAAAGGACCAAAATTTTGATTTACTTGTTTTTCGACTGCAAATATGATCAATGCATTATTGTTGATATGTTCGCCCGAGAGGTAATCTGTACGAGAGCTCAAATCAACAATGACATCATAGACCCCGCTCAGTGATTGTTTTAGATTGGGCCATGTTTCCTTGTTGTGGTGACCAATGACATCGATGTCGTACTCGTATCCTTGTAGGTCCAAGGTACGATACACTATCTGTGCTAAAAATCCGCTGCCTAAAATTGCAAGTCGGCCACCATTTTTCTCTGACAATGCTTGCCGATTTTGGTTGACAATGTTGATTGCGCAGGCCACCGGCTCTAGTATGTATTTGGGTTCGGCAGCGGGTATTTTTACATATTCATTTTTACGAACATTGTAGCAGTCAGCATACGCAGGTTCTCCGCGAGTGGCCACAAAGTCTCCTGCTTGTACATCTTGGATGTTGCTGCCCACTTGCATGACTTGGCCCACACCTTCGTGGCCGTGCATATTGATAGGTAGCGGACCAAAATGCCCTTGCATCATGTCAATGTCACTGCGGCACACGCCAGTCATAATGGTTCGAACTTCAATCTCATTTTCTGTAATGTTGGGTTTGTCCCATGGGACTTCATGGAACGCTCCCTGACCATCAGTGCATAGTAATTTTACTCGCATTTAAATTTTTCCAACATAGAGTGAATCCAAATGTCAATGGTGTTTTGTTGCAACCACCAAGCATCATTGTTTGCATGTGCAATAGCATCTTTGATCATACTATTATATGCTGATTCTGGGCACAAGCCAAGCTCAATTCGCTCAACAGTTCCGTCATGCAACTCGAATTCAATCGCACGATTGTCCTCTCGGCCATCTGCCCAATTGGACTCTAGTTTCCAACTCAGACCGTTTCGTATAAATTTGATTTTGCAAACGTCATCAACATTGTATACTCCATCTAAATTGACTTCGCCATATTCGGTACTGATGATGTCTTTGAGTTCGTGTTGCCGCCTTGCTTCATAACCAGTAATAACAGTTTCTTGCCAGTGCTGATTAACAGCCACATAAAGACTAAGCAAATGCGGCATGAGATCTCTGCTTACCCCCCCGTAGGCCAATTCCTTATTGGTAAACCAACTGCCGGGTTTTGGTATACGATTTTTGTTGATCCATTTGAATTTTACTGTTTTGCTGTGAGACACTTGTTGAATCATATTCTTAATATTGTCTCGCCACATGTTATTTTTAACCATCATAAAACGTGTGTTTGGAAAATCAGTAATTAATTTCCCCCATGCGTTCGAATCTTCTAATCCAGGTTTTTCTACAAAAACAATTCGAGCATGCGGTGCCACTGCTCGTGCGATGGTTTCGTGTGTAAAGTTTGGTGTACAAATATGCACCGTATCAAAATTTACGTGATCTCGAATGGCGTCGACGAAATTTATATAATCGGCAGACAAGTTTGTGTTGCTATCCACCGTCACTATCTGATGGTTTAGATTTTCCAATACTGATTGGTAGAGATTACCAATACCCATGCCAATAATTAAACTTTTCATTTAGTCCTCTGTATTGTTTTCCAATTGATCTAACTTTGACTCATCTAATGTATCAAACGGTTCGTTGTCTTCCTCGATTACATCGTCGACTATTTCAAACAAATTATTGAATGAGGTGCTGGCATTGATGGATCGTTTGCCGCTTGCTCCGCGTGTGCCAGTTATTCCTAACCAAAATTTATTATAATCTTCGATAATTTTTTCCGCAGTACCTCGATCGCTAGTAGCAAATATGGAATCAACCACATCTCGGAATGCTATTCGATCAAAATTTTCTTGAATTAGCATTCTTGGGGTTATATTTTGATCATATTGCCTGTTGGCTTCTTGAACTGCACTGATGTGGGCCCACACATTATGCCCCATTTGCAAACAGTAACTAAAACTATCCCAACTGGTTTTTCCTTCTTTGCCAATTTTATTTAGGTCGCCGGGTGCGTAATTACAAACATCACTGATTTTGAGTCTTGCACTTACAGGACTTTCGGTAAATCTATCGAATATTTGATCTTGCAATACTGCATCACGAAATCTACGCGAATCTTTAGCATATTTTTTATCGTCAACGGATCCTTTCATTCGATAGGTCCAGTTGCTTCGATCGACAATCTCGGTTTCGATATATATTTGCCCATTGGCTGTGGCCAGAAATGGACTGGCACAGTCAAAACTTATGGTAAAGTTTTCATTGTGATATTTGCGTACCGCACGTTGCAAATCAGTCAACATGCAGGCCCATGCCAATTTACTGGTGCCCAAAAAGTGCATCCAGTCGTGTAGTCCTTTTTCTAGAAGCCCATCAAATCTCAATGCCACTAATCTGCGCAACACCAAATGTATGTCACACATGTTTTGGCCGCCCATGGCCCACCCTTCGAATGGCTGTGCGTACTGTGTTGGGTCGCAGTACTTTTTCATGCAATCATACCAGTCGTCGGCTTCGGTATGATTTTCTCCCTGCAAAACATTGAGAAACTTACAGTTACCATTGCGATTCTTCATAAAGTAATCGTTATTGATGTAAGTGCCCTGCACTGCTTCAGTGTAACTGGTAATGCCGGTGGCCTTGCGACCTGCAGGGGATCTGCAAACCCATGCAGGTATGTCTAAAATCATACCTCGATCCATGTACGTGTCCATCCACGACAGAACCAATTCGCGTTTCTTTTGTGCCTTTGGGCAATTTGGATCTTTCCAGTTGCCCTCCCAAACACCTTTACCAATTTGGAAACCGCCACTATCACCTAAGACAAAACTATTGGCACGATCACGGTTGCGAACCATGTCTTCTTTGGGCGCATGTTTGTTTATGTCTAATTCCGCATGTCCTGCAGAGTATAGTGCCCATTGATAAGGGAAATATGCTGCATCGGGATTGAGCCAATTTAATCCTTCGATACCACTTTCAAAGTCAGCTGGTATGCGATTTTGTGGTACAAAATTAGGATCGTGCCGCTGCTTGCCTACGTATGTGGCATAAAAACTGCTGAGTGCTGGCAAAAAAGTAGCATAATCCTTTTGTTTTGCGGTTAAATTGTCTCTGTCCATTACTTGCTCTGTGCCGGCAATGTATAGTTATAGGTTGCCAGGCCAGTGTCCACAGTAATTTGTGCAGCACCTTCATCACTGATTCGGAAGGTTTTATCGCCAGCTAGGTTCAAAATTGAAATAACTGCAGAAACTGGCCAACTCCAACCTTTGGTTACTTTACCATTGACATTGTTTTGAAACACCAGATTGCCGGCGTGACTACTGTGATCGCCAAAATAAAACTTAAGGTCAGTGCCTTCTGTTTTGGCAACGAATGTAGTTTCTTCAGAATTGGCGCTGGCTTGGAACTTTAGTCTTTGTATGTTGGCTGCAGTGGGCTGGAATTCTACATCCCATTTAATGGGCTTGCGATTAACAATGCTTTTGACTTTTTCACTGATTAATTCCTGACTCATGAAACGATAATCATTTTTAAAGTCGCCAGCGGCATTCTCAAAATGCAGTCCTACCGGAACAGTTTGCTCGTTGCGTTCTTGTGTGTTTAATGTAATCTTAGCATTATCCTTGTATTCTGGAATGTTAAGAATAGTATTGAGCTTGCCCAAGTTTGGCATACCAAACACACCAATAAATTCTGGTACAGGATTATTGATCTTGGCCTGCACAATAACTGATCTGTCTTCGGCAATAGATTCAATCTTAGTCTCTGAATCGGTGCCGGTGATCTTAACTAAATCAATGATGCCCAAACCATAGGTGTTTTTAACAATGTCTAATAGATAATCACGCATATATTTCTCCTTGATGCATTGAGTATAACATAACATATTTAGAAAATTCAACAGTTGAAAATTATTTTTGAATAATTTTTCCCAGCGCCGTGTGCGCTTTACTGGTAGTCAGCATTCCTGGTTTACGTAGCTCGACCCACGAAACATTGTCGTCGTTGAGATCGGGTGTTGCGAGTATTTCGAATTGATGTTTTTCGGCCAGTTGAAGCAACAAGGTCTTTGGAAGATAGCTCATAAATCCAGTTTCTACAGCAATAGCGGCTAACACTCGTTCGGCATTGTTATAACTAAACATCAACACGCCACCAGGCCTGAGAACATTGTATATTTGTTTAAGATATTGGTCCACTAAATCGCTAGTCAAATAATTGAATACATTCCAAGAAAACACAAATCCAAATTGATTTTGCGGTAACATTGATAAATCAGTTTCTTTAGTCTTGTAATCTCGTATGCGATTTTGAAAAATCGAATTAAAGGCATTTTTAGTAGAATCTAAAAATTCCTGATGTATGTCCACCAGATATAGTGGCTCGTTTGCTACTAGATATTCTGACCAAACGCCGTCACCGGGACCAATTTCTAGCGCAGGATATCGCCAGTCAGAATATTTTTGTATTATGGCAATGATTCTTTCTTTGATATCTTTTCTTATTGATATATTTCTCAGTGTCCTTTCTCCCTCGACACTGGTGCGATTGGTGGCAAAAGATCCGTTAATTCGATATCCGCGTTGATGGTACTCAGAAGTAACAGTGCCGATCTCATGATCGACATCAGAGATTAGTCGTTTCGCTGAAGATTCTATAGATTCCAATTGTCTAATCAATTGAGCACTGTCAGACAGCATCATTTTTGCATGAATTTGGTGCGGGCCGGGATACTCGGTGATTTTATGTATTGATGCCATGTACTGTTCGACGGTTTGTTTTAGTTGATGGGTGTGTAGTTCTGAATCGGCCATGTGCTTCACAGTGACCAATTCTGATAGTTTTGCTAGATTGCGTCTTAAAGACGCAAGGTTATTCAGCTGAATTTTTCTATCGGCCATGATTGGGAGATTAATTATCTTCACCAATTCATCATGATTGGGATGATTGGCCATCCACACTGCATGGTTGGTAAACGTATTGGTCTCTCCAAACCCCCATTTTCCCCAGTCAACTACCTTCTGAAAAGATATTTCATCAAAACCGAGATCTTTTGTAATTTTAACAAAATTTGGTATGTCACGATAATTTGTGGTTTGAACAACAAAATTTGCAACTATTTGCATTTGTGAGTTTGTTCTTTTTTTCCAATCAATGATGTACTTGCTGTTTTCGATAAGTTTATTCCAATCTCCTCCTCGACGTGTTATGGAATAAACTTCCGGTGACCCGGCATCAAAACTAATTTTAAATCGGATCACACTATTATGCACACCTGACATTTTTTCCCAACTGGATTTAACAAGTATGCCATTTGTTGCAATTTCTATTTCGGTTTGGCTGTAATTTTCTATCTGTAAATTTTCTAGTAGGTTTCTGTAAACATGACTAGCGAACGGATCCCCGTCGCCGCTAAGGGTGAATTTTAAAAAATTATTGTGTTCTTGTATTAATTTAACAAGATGATTACTGATTTTCATTCGATTTTCAAAATCATCGCCTTTGTTATGGAACACAAGCTCAGTTCTGCAACTCGGGCAGCTTAAATTACAACTTTCATCGATGGCAAAAACAATCCAGTTAATATTGTCTACTCTATGCCCAATATTACTAGCTAAATCTCGACTGGCAATTAGATGGCAAGTTTTATTGTCACAATATTTGTATGTGCCATCGATGATACTGGCTTGTATTTCTCTTGCCCGAGGACTATGTGAAATCTCTCTGAGGCTATTGAAATCTAAAATGTTTCCTACGCTAATTGGAAGCCATGCTTGACAAGTGCAAACATAGCACTCCCCTTTGCTGTCAATGGTCACTGTATTAAACGGGTGATAGCAATATTTTCCTTGCAATCCCAGATCTTTATCAAATGTTCCACCAAGCTGTTGGAATCTCCATCGATGACTGGCGTCAATATCATTTTCGTCCAATGGTTTTCTGACCATGGATCTAAATTTTTCTATATTAATTCGTTGTTCGGACATAGTGGTTACTCGAAGCTAAAAAAATCGTCAAAGGTAGTTGTGATCTGTGTGTTTTCGGAAATCTTCCAATCCAGCACACCCAACAGGTTTTCTACTTTTTGGTCCACAATAGTGGACTCCATCTCACCGTCATCAAATGGTAAATCTTTGAACCACTGTGGTATGTGCGTCTCATCTGTGGGATATCCCACACTGGTGTACCCTAAGGGGTTGTCTTTTAGTTTACACACAATGGTCTTCATGCCATCCACGATACTCATACTGTAGTTATCACCATGCATTCTGCGCAAATTATTCCAATTCATTGCTGCACGAACGTGGCCCGGCATATTGGCCTTGCCCAGTCGTTCTTCTTCTTTGGTGTATTTGGTTAGATTATTCACACGTTTGGGTGTTCCCTTCTCCCATGCTGGCCTCTCAGTGAATGCCAGTTTAAATTCACGGACCTTTTCAATAATGCTGTCTCTAGTGGCGCCAGTCAGCACGTCCAGCAGAACATCACTCAGGAAGTCCTGCACAACCTTGGGGGTATCTGAACGTTTCAGATCCAGGCCCATGGCTTTGACTTTGCCCGGCTTGCCGTGGGTATCCAACCTCTTGCCTTCCATGTCATAAATTAGCACAGCATATCGTTTCTTTTTAATAAACAAACCTTTAATTGCTACTAGTTCTCGGCCTCCCTTAATCAGTTCTCCTTGTTTACGGGGAGTGTGAAATGCCCGTTCACAAAATGCAGGGAAACTATCATTAACTTGGTCAGCAATGTTATCATAAAGTGCCACCGCTAGATCTTTGCTCCACTCCATGCGACCGGCAGCAACATCATCCTTAATGGCTGGCCAGACACTAAAATAGCAACTATCAGTATCTCCATAAATTATGGATTCTCCACTATGATCATAACTGCCCATGATGCATTCGTTAATATATGCATCCATGTGTCTGGCAATCACTCTGCCGGTCAGTGTAGTACTCTGACCAATGCGATGGTCGAAGAATCGACATCCGGGATTCAAAATAGCGCCATATAATGAGTTTAGATTAATTTTCTTAACCAACTGACGTTTGTCCCAGAATGCAATGTCTTCGGGTGCAGTTGCTTCTTTCTTCTTGGCCTGCATTTCCTTACGTTCTGCGTACCAGCGTTCCAGCAGTCCAGGAACAATGCCTTTGCGTTCATTATTGAAGATAGTGCCATTAGCACTAAGTATCCAGGGTTGATTGCTGTCAAAGATCAACCGCCAGACATCCGCGGCACTGAGAATATCACTGCTGCCATTTTCCCAGTCGATAGTGATTTCAGTGCCAGGTTCCATATTCATAACAGCAGTATATTCCAGACTACCAAACAATCCTTCCCAAGCATCAGCAAAACTACTGCCGCCGGCAATTTTTTGACTGATGTAATAGTCTGTCATTACGGGACGCAATTGACCTACAATGGTCTCGGGACCCATGTTAAGTGCTCGAATGGCACTAGGATACAGTGAGTTAATGTCTATGGCGCCTACATATTCGTGCATGCCTTGTTTGGGATACGCTACATAAGCACCTGCTGCCTGCGTGTCGCCGTGTTCGTCTCTGCCAGTTCGATTGGGTACAACCACACCCAACTGATGCGCTTCGTTGATGATGGCCTGTTCGGTAACTGCTACTGCGCCCATGGTGGTCTGTAGCAGTACAGTGTTGTCATGTGCCAGTTCATTGGCCAGGTCTAGGAACTTTAATTTCTTGTCCAATTTGGCCAGCAGCATGGTATCCTGGCGATTGTATTCGATAAACCTATCAAAATCTCTATTGTACAACTGATCCAGTGTGCCCTCGTATTGTGTTTTGCGTTCATCCAGCTCATATTCGCCGATGGCATCTAGACTATAACTGTGCCGCTCTTCATAGGTGTATTTGCGATAGAGTTGCATATAATCCAAATGCACACGCCCAATCAGATCAAAAGTCAGTTGACTGGCGCCAAATCTTTCAAATGTGCGTTCCTTAGGCTGTTGCCCCCACAAGCAGAACCGCCTGCAATCGTCTTTACTGAGCACACGTTTGGTGCGCATGATCATGTAAGGAATATCGAAACCCTCGGAGTTCCAGCCACTCAATATGTCTGCATCATCGATCAAATTCAAAAACATGTCTAACAGGTCTTCTTCTCGATCAAACAAGAAACAATTATCGTATCGTTTGGCTATTTCTTCTGCAGTTTCCCAACTCAAACTTTTGGGAGGAATGACTAACGTCACAACCTTGTCTAACCAATCAAAATAAATGGTAATGGCTGTTACTGGATTAAACGGGTCTTCGGGTTTGGAAAACCCGCGTACAGGATCGAAGTCAACTTCAATATCGAAGAATGCTGTTTGTAGTTTTGGGGCAGTTTGTCCTAGGTAGTGCTCTTCGAGACATCGGAATACGGGATTAATGTCACTTTCCCAGATGCGTTTGCCGCTGTTAATCTTTAATTCCTTGTGGAATTCTTTGCCTATCCGGGTGCTGAATCTACTGACTGGGGTATCATAAATGGTCCGGTGCTTACCGCGTGGATCATCGTAATAAAATACGTAATTGGCGGGGTACTCCTGATAGACCCTAACACCATCAATTCTTTCAACCACATGTATTCGATCTTTAGCGCGATCAAATAAGGCATCGACATAACTCATTATTTCCTTTCAGACCACTCGTGGCTGGTCAACCTTTCTACATGCTCGTATAGTGAGCGACACTTAGTACAGTATATATTCAAATTAGACTTTGCCGAATTAATTGATTTAATTCCGGCCAAAGCTCATCAAAAGTTTTGTGCGGCTTTGCCATTGATTCAAATTGATCAATCCAATTACAAAATTCTTTATGTACTGTTGGCTGTTCGTCTGATTTGTCAATTAACATTTGGCGCATTGTGTTAAGAAATATCTGATTTTTTTCCATAAAATTATTGAAATATGGTAAATTCAGTACAGCATCAATTTCATCAATGGCTTTTTGCCGAATTTCCTTACTAAAGTTTAGTATATTAAGACAAGTGGGATTATATAATTGTTGTAAATGAATATCTATATCTGCGCTGTGCGCAAACTCATAAAGTTCCCTAAGATTTAGTGCACTGTGTACGCAATATACTCCTAATAGTGTTACTTTATGGGCAGGGATTGATTTGAGTATTTCGATGTTTTTAATTTGTTGCTGCCAGTTGCCGCCCTTTCGAACATATTCAAATCGTTCGCCGACATTCTCAAAACTGAGATTCCATTCGACATTTTGTTTTCTTTTTAATTCATTGAATACTAAATTTTTTTCCAGATTCGCTTTCAAATTAGTTACAACTTGAATTTCGCAATTATCATTCAAAGTTTTTAATAATTCAATGTTTTGATTTTGTATTAGTGGTTCTCCTCCCAATAAAAATACAGAATCAATTGTTTCAGTGTGCGTCGATACTAATTGTAACAAATCTTTATAATATGTTCGATCTAGGGATGATATTGGAATCTTCATATATTGTTGCCACAGTGTACTATTATCGGGTCGACAGTAAACACATGCCATATTACACAAAGGATTCCACCGTATATCAATATTTTTAAGTTCCAGTGCAGTTGTTGAGTTTAATATGTCATCGGGCAGTTCCATGTAATCATAATAAAATCTTTGGCTTGTTCCAGTGAATTTTTCATCTTGACGACAATTTTTGCAGTACTCCACTGGCTCGTCATTTATAATACCCTGTTTTATCTCTAACACTGTAGCACTATTCAAAATTTCTTCAAGACTATTATGGTTGAGGTCGCCCCAATAAAAATCCCCAGGGCAGCAAGATTTTACACGGCCATCAGTTTCGACAAAAATTGAAGCCCATGGGCTTTTGCAAAAATTTTTTTTTATCATGACATAAGCAATCGAATAAACCCAACAGCATCGATTATAAAAAGAGTGATACTGGTGATCAATAAACCAAAACTTCCTCGACTAACGGCGGAATAGATACTAATACTTAGTGCAGCAAAGAATATTGGGTATACCACAATCAATGGTACATTGGGTATTGTTATGGCAAAAATCAGAGCAATTGCAAGATTAAGTGCCCAGTTAACGGTTTCTAATGTCAGCCTTAACGGATCACTTTTCCAATCATCCCGCAGAAATTTTAAAGTTTTGTTCCAGTCGATCACACGGTTCTGCCCACAGTTTCCAAAATATCCTGTAGTGTTTCGTGATCCTGGTTGGTTTCAGTAAACTTGGATTTTTGTGCAATCTTGATGGCTTTTTTAAGGATGGCGGGTTTGACTTCTAATTCTTCTGCCACGGCTTTGATAGTGTCGTTAAGACCGCCGGTGAGATCTTCGATTTCGGTCAAGACTGCAATACCTTCATTGACTAGTTGAGTGAGTTTGGCCTTTTGTTCGGCCGAAAACATCTGTGACATAGAAATACTCCTTGAAAATTGTATTATACAGATAGTTATCGTATTAAGTCAACTTTATATTAAATAATTTAGTTTTTTTGGTGCAACAGATCCCATACTTCGGGCCAGAGTTGCTGAAAGGTCTTTTTTGGCGGGATTGTTTTTTCTAGTTCGTGAGTCCATCTTAGAAACCTTGTATCGAGCCCGGAAATTTCTAAAGAATTTTTTAATGAAGATGTGATGTTGATAAAAAAATCATTTTGATCAATTTGATTTATGTGTTCGATTGCTGCATGTCGTATGGCAATTTTGTGATCGAACACAGTGTATCCCGCACGATGTTTCAGCAATAAATTTGGCACCTCGTTGGCCAGCTGCCAATTGACTCGAATTCCCAAAGATTTAGCGAAGTCTTGATATTCTTTGAGAGCGAATGCGCTCCAAATACTGTAAACAGGATGAAAATTTATACGATAGACACCAAAGTCGTTGATGATGGTGTTGATATTTTTTAACAATAATTCCCAACTTGCTCCATGTCTAACATATTCAAACCTTTCTTCAATATTATCAAAACTGAGGTTCCAAATGACATTTGGAAAATTTTTGAGTTTTTGATAAACACGATTATTGGTAAGATCCACGCTAAGGTTTGTGAGGATATCAATTTTGGTTGATGGTTTGATAATATCTAATAAATTGATATTGTATTTTTGTAGCAAGGGTTCTCCGCCTAGCAAATACACGCACTCTATGGATTCTTTATTTTTTTCCACAGTTTCTAGAATCTCGGAGGCATAGTCTCTGCTGACAGATTCTATAGGTATACTCTCTAATTTAGCCCATTCGCTGCTGTCAGTGGAATTGCAATATCTGCAGGTTAAATTGCAAAGATTGCTCCATCTTAGATCAATTTGTTTGATTCTGCGGGCACCTGTGCTGGGAAACTCTTTGTTGAATACTACTCGTTGGCTATTACCGCTCGTTTCTTCGTGTTGGTCGCATCTTAAACAGTACTTGTGTTTTTGGTCGTTAATCAGAGCATTTCGAATTTTAATATATTGTTCGCCACCATAAACATCTGATAACGATTCGACTCTTAGGTTGCCTAAATCGTAGGCACCGCTACAGCATGTTTTTAATCCGCCATCAGTGGTCAAAAATAAACCAGTGTCTATGGCACTGCAATTGGGAATATTATTCATTAATTATTTACGTTATTTGAGTGACTGCCGGCCCATTTTGCGGAACCGATTCAGTGTCTCTTGTAATTGTGGCTCTTCGACTGGTTCTGCGATCCCCATGCCTTGACGAGTGGTTTGGTATAAGGTTTGGCCCTGGACCCGGATATTACTTTTAACTCCAGTTGCACGTTCAAAAGCCTGTTCGTCACCCGCCACAGCGAATTTGCGAGCCAAGGTTCCGCTAATACCACTAATGTCTGTGGCATCGGGATCGCGTGACCCGCTACTGACGAAATTCAGTACCACGTGCTCTCTGCCGTCCGGACCAAATGCATGATCTGCGGTGCGAACTGTTCCACTGTTCCAGCTATTCAATAGTCGTTCTATGCTGCCAGTGCCGCGTCCCAATCGGTCACTGCCGGCTACGAATGTCATGTTTCTGTAGCCTTTGCTGTAGAGCCAGTTGGCTGCTTGTATGGGTGTAGCCACCGGCTCGTCGACAATGTGTTGACCCAGATCAGGATATATTTTTCTAATAAATGCCGCTTTGACAGCAGGTGCCAAAGGATCAGTGTCAGTGTTTTGTGTGTTGCTCAAAAAGATATAGGCATTGTCTCTGCCCAGATCCACTGTTTTGGCCATGACCAATCTGTGACCTAAGGTGGGCGGATTCATGCGACCAAAACAGAACACTGCCATAGGCATGTCCTTCTTTTGAGCAATCTCTTCATCTGGCACTCTGTGCTTGGCAAAGTTGGCACGACTGAATCCTAAACGATCCACTAACTTGAGTTTGTCTTTGCCGCCGCCAAACACGTAGCCTTCGTGTGCTTCTTCGCCATCAATAATGGCCACAATCTCACTGCCGCGTTGTTGACTGTCTATTTGTTCTTTGACATGTAATTTCAGGTCAGTCACTGCAGCCCACATCATCCAGATGCCCAACAAGCCCGGTGCACCGCCGTCTGCTTGATACAGCCAACCATCATTGTTCTTGCCCAAAAACTTGGTTTGAGCAGCAGGATTTAATCTTGACTTTAAAAATTCTAAAAATCTTGGCACAATGTTGTTGGCAATATCATTGTCTTCTAGCATGGTGGTGATAAAAGGGCCCATGGCTGTGAGTATGCTCTTGCCTCGTTGTTCTATTAGATCAGCAATGAATTTATCGACCGCAGGTTTTTGTTGTCGAACGATCTGTTGAGTTTGTTTTAAGAAATTGCGATTGACTAGTATTTTTGGTTTGTCACGCATCTCGCCAGTGAGGAAAGTTATACCGCCGTCGGCATCTAGGCCACGGAGTCCTGTCAATGGCTGATCTGATTGCCCTAATCCAGGAATGAACGTATGCACAGCAATGCCGCCCACGCTGCGTGCAATATTTTCTCCCAATTCGCCAATGATGCTGACTCGATATTCCACAGTGTTGGGTTTGAATACAAATGCGCCATCTCGAGTAGCAGGTGTGCCGCTCCACATTAAGTCGCCCATCCAAAACTGATCCCGGGCTCTGGGTACAATTTTATCCAACTGGGGTCGCAACACACTTTCTTTTTCCCATAGATCAGAACGATCAGCACCGCGTGACTGATCGTATTCCTGTATGGTCATAAATTCCATGCGGCCTTTGGCAACTTTGTCGTACATGTGTTTGTCTACAAACACCAACTGACCTTGTGCATCTCGGCCAAATACCACGGCAGGGAAACCATCCCATTTGATGGAAACTGTGCTGGTGTCTTTTGATAGCCCAGCAATGGCGTCAACAACGCGCTCGGCACCGGCAGAGCCTTGGGCGATGATCAAATCTTCGGGGTGATCAATGCCTTCTTTTAGTATGGATTTTCTTGGTGCAAATAGTTCTTGTAGTAGCATAACTAGTATTTAGTAAATTATGCTGCGGGGAAAACCTGGGCTAACTTTTCGGGATCCTGTCTGAGTGCTCGACGAATGCCAGAAATGCTGCTCATGTCTCGGGCAGTGGCCGCAGGGCCCAGTAGAATTTTTGCGATGTCATTTTTATTGATGGCCACCACTTGACCAGTGGCTCGGTCCACCAGCCCTCGATCAGGACTGTATTGCAGACTGCCCTTCTCTTCACCAGTTCTGGGATCAATCTGAGTGGTTTTGCTGGCCAGTCGCACCAGTGTGGGGTAGACGTCAGTGAACAATTGACCACCGCGCATTTCGGGATCCTGACTGAAGTCATGAGCGTGTAATTCCCAGGCTTCCCTGGGACGTAATATCAAATCCACACTAAAGATCTTACCATCAGCACCATATTCCACTGTCAGCGTGCCGGGGTCGGTGGGATAACCATTTTTTGTCATGTATTGTGCCAGGGCCCATTTGCTGGCGGTCAGTGCCAATTTTTCCTGTCTTTCAGGACTGGCCATGACATTGGCAAATGCTCGGGTGCCCAGGGCCTGGGTTGCCTGATTATACTGCTCCAGATCCACAGGAAAGGCTGCTCTGAGATCATCAGGATCAATCATGATATCAATATCACCACTGCTGGCACGACCACCGCCACCGTAGGGGTGTTCGGGATCGAAACTACCAGCTCCACCAGCAGTCCATCCGGCGGTGATGCCTGCTTGCTTTAGCAGGGGGTCCAGACTGGCTTTGGCCTTTTTAAAATCTTCTGGGTAGACTCGGGAAACTTCCTTGCCCTGACTGGCCAGACGTCGACCACTTTCTCTGACAAATTCTCTGGCTCTCATTGTTGCGTTTCGGGGTTTGGTTCTAATTCAGGGTCTGATTTAGCACTGGTGAAGGCACCTGGGAACTTGCTCTGCAATTCTGAAATTTCTTTGGCGACATCGTAACCTCCGCGGGCAATCTCAGCACTGGCTTGATTGATTTCTTCAGCCCTGGCTGAAAGACCCTGAACCACAGCCTTCATAACACCTGGAAACAATTTGCCAAATTTCCTAGCATTTCTCTCGGGATTCCACCGATCTTCCTGGTCCGCATTGACAAACTGATTGGTGGCTGCATGTATCTGCCACTTGCCATCGGCATTTTCTGAGTCATTTTTGTTAATCACAGCCAACAGCAGGCCGTCTGGAGCATAACGTTGGAACCAACTTAATCCCGAACTGGATCCTGTGCAGAAGTTAGCACGATAGCCTGCAGCGTTGTTGAATGTATAACAGGCACCGTAGTTTAACAGCACAGCAGACCAGTAGTTTTCATCTTCATAGACCACTATGTTCTTTTGCTCGCGCTTGTGTTTTTCAATGGTCTCTTGGTCTTTGATGCGTTCCAGTTCGCGTAGATATACAGGTTTACGCATGGCTCGTTGTAGTGCACCGATATCGGGGAATCTATTGAAATCCTGATCCTTGGGTTCTAATTTGCCACGTAGGCTCAGTGCAGCCCATGCACCCAAAGCATCACCGCCCTCGCCATTGATGTCTTCAAAGTCAACTTGGCCGTTGACATACTGGCGAGTCAGCCACTCATCATACTTGCCTTCTCTGCTCAAATCTCCATAGGTAGTGCTGCTGAGTGTTTGGTCCAACAGATTGCTCCAAGCCTGTAACAGTTGTTGGTCGTCTGGTTTAGTGCCCAATCTGGCCACCAGAGTCATGGGCAGTGTACGGTCATGACGCATGGCAATGCCAATACGTTTGGCCATTTTGGCATCACTTTTGAGTTTGGCTGCTATGTTGGCTTCTGCTAAAAATTCTTGACTGTTCATTGCTTAGTATCCTGATATAAGAATTCTTTTAAAGAATCCCAAAACTGCGGCTAATTTTTTCTGATCACCTTGACCAATATCACTTAGCAGCATCATGGGACCTTGATAACCAGATGCGTTTAGTCCGCCATAACTTCTTGTGATATTGCCTGTTTCTTCTGGATAAAAATGGCTTGCAGCAAGGTACACAGCAGATGTTACATATTTTTTTAGAGTTTCCTGTCTGGCGTTAGATGAGTAACGATTGGGTGTCTGATCTATTTCACCGGATTCGATGGCATCTGCAATTTCTTGTAATTCGTTCAATCTTTCAAGTTTTTGGTTGGCCTTTCTGTAGGCATTGTTCTGTACCATGGTCACAGCCATGCCTTTGACATCTGCTTGTGCTGCTTGTATAGCACGCAACCACAGGGGACGGAATTTAGCCAGCAACTTTTCCGGAGATGATGTACCAAGTTTTTGTTCTTGGTGCCGGCGAACATCTCTTGCACCTTTCTTTAGGCCCAATTGACCTTGATCTACCCCCACGTACAGTTGTTGTATTTTACCCAGTCCCAATTGTTTGAAGTAGTTTATGACATCTCCGCCTTTGGTGAACTGTTGTTCTGACACTTGTAAATTTTCATCAGGCACTGCCACTGCTGCATACCCTTGTTTGTTTTTGGATGCTTTAATAGCACCTACCCCGTCGGCAAATTTAATAATAGCCCAGGCACCAGTTCTAGTATCATTGATAGTGTTCCAGGATATGTTGTCTGTTTGTGTATATTTTTGGTCATGTGCTAGGCTGTAGTGGCCGTGCAGCACTTTGATTAGCACATTAGCCGCAGCATTGCCCGGCAGTATGTTGCTGGCAGTACTGGCTTCCTGTATGATGCTTTCGCAGAGTTGGGAAAATATGATGTAAGATGTCTTGTTCATAATGTGTATTTATCTGGTTAGTGCCCTAGGCTGATGTGTTAGACTCTGATTTACCAGCCCATCAACACTGTCTGATTCTGGCCAACTATAGATGTAACGACCAAACTGATCTCTGACCAATAACCAACGAATACCTCCGGCAGTATACTGATGTATATCTGCCTGGTAGCCTGGTATCACAGTGTCAAAATCAATGTCCCCGGAACCCAGATCCTGCCCATGTTCCTGCATCCAATTCATCACAGCATTGATTTCTTGATGGGTGTTTGGTCCTTGGCCACCCAGATCAGCAATCATGTGTATCTGATCTGTGGGTGTGTCAGTCATGGCACCAAATAGTCTGCGGCCTAAGGTGCGTATAGCCTGCTTCATATTTCCCGGCAGGTTAGCAACCTTGTGCCATTCGGGATTTTGCACACCCGAGGCCTGCAGATTGGCACCTGCCACTGCGGGAAGATTGTCTGTGGTTACTCGCTGTGTGACATCCATAGCAGGTTCTTCTGGATAGCCAGTATCATCCGCATCTACTTCAATGTCACGCATGCGGCTCAGCATACGGACCATGTCGTTGCTGGCTAGTCCTGAAGTGGCCTGACGGGTACGGCTTTGGCTAGCGGTTCTTTGACTGGGTGCAGTTGTATCGGATCTTGATTGGCCTTGTTCAGGTTCTCTGTAGGGTTCTAAGGGTTCGTACTGCGGAGGTCGTAAGTCTGGGCCAAGGTCAACTTCAGGCCTTGTTTGAGTTCTTGCAGATTTGCGAGGACGATCCTCTAGTATATCTTGTATTTTCATTTGTTTTTACCTGATTTCATATTGGCCATCCAGTGTGCCATACGAGCACGTTCACCTGTGCTTGATTTAGCAATTTGGCGTAGTCTACTTACACTGGCTGTAGTTGGAACACCCATTCTTTTGGCTAGTCCCTTACGTCCTGGCTTCTTGCCATCTGCAAAGTTTTCACGTATTTGTCCCTTACTGATCAATTTTTGCCATTGATCCTGAGGTATGTACCAAGCACCCCTGCTGTTTTGTTTGAATCCCAGATTTCGCAACTGTTGATCAGTATAAGAGCCGGTAAGTTCACCGGCTCGTAAAAATTTCATCTGAGGTCCATCTTTAAAGTTTTCAGCAACAGATGTTTGTGTGACAGTTGACATTTTGCTTAATTCTTTTACAACTTCAGCAACGAACTGATTAGGACTAATCAATGCACGATAGGTCCACATTTTAGTAAGAGGAATATATAGAAATCCATCATCAAACTCTATGGATGATCCTGAGTCAAATACCACGCGTATGCCCTGACCAAACAAATTATCCAAGTTTTCGTCAACAAAAGATTCATTATAATCCTCATGAAATTTTGTCATGCTCGCTAAATCAGTTAAATTTCTTTTGATATATCCGTATAATTTGACCGCACCCGATTGGACATCTGCTGCCGGCATAACTCTTCTACCTTCGTTGGTGGGCCCCACTGGTACACGCTGAATATCTTTGTCAGTAAATCCGCCGCGATTGTAAGCATCTACTAGTGCATTGGCTAGTTCCAATGAGGTAGTACTGGCCACAATGCGTTGTCCTTGCTGTGTGATGCCAATAATTCTGGCCACTGTGGGACTGCGTTCTTCTACTTCAAAATGGTCGAAATCTTCTGGTTGCCCGGCGGCCAATGTTGGATGATATACAGCACGCCGATCTGGGTCATACTGAGGTATTTCTATATCAGGATTCTTATAATATGGTGTGCGATTCTTCTGAGCCTGTTTTATGGCGAACTTGTGACGTATCACATCGCCTTCCGCCACACTTTGTTGTTGCTGTTCAGACAGTTCTTGTTTCAATCGGGTCAATTTATAAGCCACCAAGTGAGTTTTGTCCACTCTGGTGACACCATAACCAGCAGATCGTGCGTAACGTTCAACCATTCTGTCATAGAGTTTGATCCTACTGAGTTGGTCTTGTATACTGTCGTTGTCTTCTTCAACTTTGACAGCCGAAAAGGTTAATGCCCGCGGTTGTTGTTTTTTGATAAACTCGGCAATGGCAGCCAACACTGTGGCAAACACTCTGTGAGCATCACCCAGGCCTGTGGTGCGCTGACTGTCGTTTCTGTAAAAGGACACTCCCCAACTATCATCGTCTTGTTTACTGAACATCACAGTCAGATGGGTCCCATCGTCCAGAGTGGTCAGGGCATCCACATCACCGTATTCACTGTGTTCCCAGGTCAAAGGATAGGGTTGGTCAAATGTTTCTGACAGACTTTGCTTCTTATAATAGAAACTATGAACATCTGTTTCCGGGTCATACTTGACAACTAAATCACCGACAGTAAATTCGTCACCGTGTTCTTCGACCATGTTAGCAAAGTTATTAACATCACCAAAAATATGTTCAATAACATCATCTTCTGTGCAATTACCTTGATATGATAGATTGGAATCGGCGCCGCTTTCCGCCACACTTTGTTGTTGTGGTTGCCATGACATGTCTTTGGCACCCCGAACTGTGGGACGGAATCCCATGCCACGATAGATTTTGGTCAATTTACTCTGACTGACTTCGCCCCGGTTCCAAGGATATATGGTGAGTGTGATGCCATCTTCCTGTGCCAGTTGTTGTAACCGTTGCATGGCTCGGGTGCCAATGCCCTGTCGTTGTGGATATGCTTGAAACCATTTGATGTCCACTGTGGTGGGTTTACCAAACACCGGCGCCAGTTCAAATATGGCCAGTTGCTGATCGTCACCTGACCCCCAGGTCATTACTCGGTATCGGGGATTGAATGGATGTTCGTGAAATTCATCGTAAATTTTATGGATCCATTGTTGTGCTGGAGTGTCCTTGCCAATCTCGATTTGTTCTGTTAATGTGTCAAGAGGGTTGACACCGCCGCGCAGTGGTTTGAATACCAATCGCTTGGTAAGGTCAGTGAATGTGTCTGAGTGTGGTCGAGGCCAACCAGCAGCAGCAAGGTCCTGAGTGAATGTGACGATGATCCAGGCATGAAACTTTTCCGATCCCATGGCCTGCATTTGTTTTCGCATGTCGCAGGCCACACGGTAAGTTTCGCAATACCTGGGCAATACAAAAACGATTTCTTCTCGAATACTGATGAGAGCGTTGTATGCGATATCTTCGCTGCCGTAGCCCTCGACCCACTGCTGAGACATACGTTCCACATCCGCATCACTGGCTTCTGATATCTTTTTCTTACAGCGTTCTTCTGGACTGGACCATTGTTG
>Ga0214921_10003137_pt1 | contig 25755 bp, 41 predicted proteins | sample LL1505_MetaG_FD_177992 | JGI IMG/M metagenome (GOLD analysis project Ga0214921, IMG submission 177992) | Freshwater microbial communities from Lake Lanier, Atlanta, Georgia, United States - LL-1505 | ecosystem: Environmental > Aquatic > Freshwater > Lake | place: USA: Georgia | collected... | reverse complement strand
GATTCGCATTGGCTTCGTGGTGCTGGTTTCATTGGCTGGTTTCCTTTCGTGTTGGTTGTTTGGTTCCTCCGCTGACAATTTCTAGCGCAAGCCTTCCAATCCTTTACCGGGGCACGGCCTCCCACCTTCCATCCGTTGCTCTCATAATAGTCAAAAGCCGATTCAGCATCCCGCTGGTTCCATTTGATTTCCGTTGCGTAAGCAATCCAGTCCGCGCGAGTGGGACGCGGTAGCGGCCTCTCTCTCTCTTCTAACCTCTGACCTCTAACCTCTAACCTCTGAGGCGTTACATTTGCGTTACATTCATGTTTCTTTTGCGTTACATTTGCGTTACGCCAGCGCAAAATCCTGTCCCTGCTAGACTTACGCAAGCCGTGATCCTTGACCATTCGGCGGCTAAATATGGTTCCGTCATCGACTGAATAGACACCATTCATGCCTAACTCGGCCAGCAATTCCTCGCACTTGTCGAAGGATATCCCGGCAATTCTGGATAGTTGATTAGCATTCATGGCAGATTTCCCGGCAAGCAAATAACCCTCCCTTTCTGACTTTGCCATAAGGGAAAGCATATCCACCCAAAGGCCGCGAGCCTCGATTGAACATCCACGCAAAGACTCATCGGACAGCCAATCTGAGGGAAACCATTTGATCCAAAGCAACTTCACTTCTTAGCCTCGTTATCCCGCTTCTGATATTTCTTGGCTCGTGCCAATAGCTCTTTAGTGACTCGATGGCTGAACTCTAGCTGAGTTATGATGTCTTTATAGTTCTGGTGCTGGGCATGGCTGAACTCGTTGAATAATTCCTTGAGCCTTCCCCGGATATAGCCGTGAAACTCATCGACAAGTTTTAATCTCTTGACGCTCATAGTCGAGGAGCCTTGGGCCACTCGGCCCATTGGGTTAGCTCCGTGCAGACTTGCCACCCATTTGAGTAGAAGTTGCCAGACAGATACCTACCTCCAACCACATCGCTTCCAGTATCAATCAGCACTTTGGAATTCTCCTTTGGCTTGTCTCGCTTGCTTCTCCATTCCAGCATTGACCAGCGCACAACTGGAACCTCAACATCAATAAACATCTGGTAACCTCCGAATGGCCGTAGCCACTTCCTCCAAAATGTTTTTCTGAATAGCATCCTCGGAACCATCTGCCAAAGTCTGCACAAGTTCTGCAACGCGATCTCTTTCGGCTTGTGCCACCTTGCGAAAGTTCTCACGAAGGATGCCCGGTATTTGATCGCTGAATGATTTGATTAGATCAGAATGGGATGTCGTCTCCTTCACCTTTCACCTCCTTTCCTTCTGCCGCCATGAGCACCTCGGCGATGATCTCGTTACGCACGATGTCGTTCTTGTATGGCTTGCCATCGGCGGCTTCTTTCAAGGGTTGTTTGGCTAGCCATTCTAAATAATTTAAGCCATCCTCGCTTCTAGCAATCTGGCGAACTGATACACCTTTCCATTTGCCAAACTTCAATACGATGTCTCGCTCTTCGGTTGTCTTTTCGTTTGTAACTTCGGTCACGATCTTGACCGCCTCTTTAGGTGGAGCCTCGTATTTGTCGGTGTTGATGTCCTCGAACCCTCCGTGCGGAACTTCCTCTGCCGGAGTTGTGCTTAACCCGGAGTCAATTAATACTACAACGTGGGCGAATGCCGATCGACACGCTCGGCTTATAGCTCTGGTCTGAACCATGGCCCTGCGAGCATAGACTGGCCGCTTGCTCCACATTTCCTCATCATCGCCTAAGAATCCCTCGGCTTGAGAAATTACTTGGCCGTTGTCCATTCTCTTGACCTCACCAATACATCGGTATCCATCCTCAACACGCTCGACATCCCTTGCCGAAGCAACGCATCCGTGCGCTACTGCGATGGACTGCCAGCCCTCGACACGCACATATTTCTTATCGCCTCTTCCGATCTGCTGTGCGGTTTTCATTACGATCTCGCGGCAAGCCCCGGCCACATCCGTAGCCTGTCTGATTTGGTTTGCCACTCCATTATTGGTTACTGCTAGTTGGTTCTCGCTCATTTTATTGGTATCCTCTTTGGTTCTCGATCCCAGTCCCCAAGTGACTGACGATCTTCTATGCTTCCTGACTTGGGCAAGTTTAGTGATTTGAAATCTCTGGCCTCATCCAATTCTGTGTCGGGGATCGACCCCCAAACACGCACCACATAATCATCAAGGCTTTCATTTGGTAGCCTAGGGGGATTATGCGGATAATGCTTTGCGTACTCTTGATCAATTTGTTCTTTGGTCATTTTAGTCCTTTTAAGATTGGAACAATCCATTCTGCGCTGATGTTGTGGGAGGGGATGCGAAAGACAAAGATGCCCATTTGTGCGGCAAGGTTATATTTTTCCATATCCCGCAAGAACCCGGATGGCCTCGTGTGGCGACCACGCACATAAATTCCACCCTCCAATTCGACACAAAATCTTTTGTTGTTGGTCTCGCCGTAGTAATCCATTCGGAACTTGCGATTAGGAGCAAACTGGTATTCCTTGGTAAGCTCGCACCCACCAAGGGAACGCCAGAGGATTTCAAACTTTGTGGCTGGTTTCAATTCCGTCCCCACCACTTCTTCTCTTTATACTGCACCTCACCCCATGATTCCTTTTCCTTATAAAGATCGTCCAGTCTTTTAAGCTCCTCGGCCACCATAAGATGAAACCTACGCCTCTCATAGTTGGCTTGGTCTAGGCTTTTAATAAGGTGCTTTAAGCCAAAGTAAATCATAAGCACCGCAAAGATGACGGCAAAGGTAATCATTCCCGAATCCTCATTTTGTGCCATGCACCGCAGTAAGAATGTGGGTCGGTCTGGCTTGGGTAACGGTCATCCTTCTTCATTACAAATCCTTCAAAGATCGTCTCGCCAGCTTTGCGATTCTGAAACTCCATCTCTTGCCAGATTGCTTTTAGTCGCTCGTGCTTGAAGGTTGGCATTCTTAGTAAGGAGTTGTCGGGAAGCTCAAAGGATGCTGGTTTGATCTTTGAGAAAACCTTGCGCCTCTCGGCATAAGGCAACGGCTCCATCACATCGATTAGGATAAGCGTGTTCTGCCCAGTGCGAGTGCGGTTGCCCATCCATTCGCAATCAAGGAATCGAGATGCAATTTTAGTGCGCCCTAGTGTCTTGAGAATATCCCACTCATATTTGGCTCGCTCTCCGTGGCGGTTAAACACCTTACGCTCTTGTTGGTCTATCACCATGCGCCAGCCGTTGAACTTTGGCTCGATGGCGTGATCGGAGTAAGACGAATCCCATGCCGGGGCGGTGCATCCTTGGGGTCTTGCTGGAAGTGGGAAGGATGTCATCGACTTGTTTTATTTTAATATGATTTCCAGCGCAACATAAAACGCGCCAGCACCAACAACCAAACCAACTATATAGGCGATTAGTATTTTGTTCATTTAGTTTAGTTCTTTCTTTGGTTAGAGGATGTGAGTAAGGGGGGCAAAGAATTCCGCGTCTGCATCTTCTTTGTAGGGCGTTGTTGGCGTTCGGGCTTGATTATTAAACAAGCAATCCGCTTTCTGAACTCGCATTAATTCTTCTTGTTGTTCTTTGTGACTCATTTCATTCCAACTTTTTGTTTGCATTGTTATTGTTCTTTCTTGGTTTATCATGTTTCGACTTTAATCTTTATTGAACCTTATGTAAAGCACTAAAATAAAGATTTTTGTAAATAGTTGTAAGTGCCTGATGTTAGGCTATTTGGCTATGGCGTAATGAGCGATTGAGGAGATGCGCCGTCCAGTTGCGTCAATGATTCTAAATTCTTTTTTGATTAGCGCACCCGCTTCTACCATCTCGCCGAGAAGTGCCGTTCGCTGACCGCTACTCGATCCATGCAGTCCCATTTTCTTTAAGGCTTCGGGTGCAGTTAAGAAGCCTTTCGGCACAACGTCTGCTTTTCTGTGGATGTAATTCTCAAGAGCCTTCCCCCATTCCCCTACAAACTTTTTGTCTCCCCAACTATTTTTAGACTTCATACCGGGAATCTCCACTCGCCATCAGCCGTAGGCGAAAGAACATTCACGATGCAGTTTCGATCATTGTATTCTCCCCAAGCTATGCCGTGTTGCCAAGCCAAGGTGCTTCTATTTCTCCGGGCATATCCCATCGCCCCTATGTTTGCCAAACATCCAATCGTCCAGCCAACAGGTGCGCCGATGCTTCTTCCGCTTTGTCTATCCACTCGGTGAAGATGGCCGATAACTATTGGCTTGCGTAAAGATTCCACATGGTCAGAACAGGCGTTGCGATTATACATAAAGCCATGACCAAACAAAGTTCCTCCAACCTCTTTCCACCCCTTCTCGATATCGTAGTCAATTCTTTGGCATCGCAAATCTTTTAAGTGCTGGTGCAACTCTGCAAGAGCCGAGGTTGCACAATGCGAAACGATGGCATTTGGACTGTATTGATGTTCATACAATCTAAATTCATGGTTGCCCACCAGAAAAACTTGGGGTTCTAAAAGGCGTAAAAAGTTTAACCCCGCGCGAAAGTCCTCGGAGATGTTTGCGGCCCGATCCCCTGCGTCTGGATTCCGCATCGCCCCGGCACGAAGGGCCGCTAGGTCTATCGCATCGCCCAAGTGCAGGGTAAGGTCTGGCCTCCATCGCTTCTTAAATTCAAGCGCGGCCTTGGTAGCCTTGGCATCTGCAAGATGTCCGTGGGAACAGGATACCGCCATGAATTTCTTCCACCCCTTCATTCCTTGCCCACCAACATCTCATAGGCCAACCGACAATTTTCTCTGGCAGTTGTAGCGCAGAGTGACGAATCTTCGGCTCCGTCTTTTAATAGGCAGATCAAAGCGTGCATTTGTTGGCGTAAGGTAAAAGCATATGTGTTTTGATCTAGTGCCTCCTCAATAATAGATTCAACCACTCTCGCGGTGGACATCTCCCAAAGGTTTGAACGATGCTCTAAAGCACCCTTGGTGTATTTCTTTTCAATACCTTCAGCCGTTGCAAGCTGAATCGAGGTCATGTGATATTGTTGCTTTGGGGTAAGTTCCCCTTCTTTGATCGGCACAATCTTGTGCGATGTCATATTTATCTGCTAGACCAAGGCCGCTTGCTGACCAGCGAAATCTTTTCTTTTTTCACTTCTTGCTTTTGTGGGGATACAAGTTCACGCCATCCAGATATTGTTCCATCCTCAAGATGTGGAGTTTCCCATTCTAGATGTCGAAGATTGTATTTCTCGGCAATCTTTTGGCAGATAGCGTAGGTCTGGTCATCGTCCCAGCTTGCTACAAATTGACCAGTAGGAGTGCGAGCCAAGGGAACGAAGTCGATTGCGTGTCCCCCCTTGCCTTGATCAATGTGTAAAGATTGAGGCGGAATCCCTCTGGCGTTCGTAACCTTGGGGCCGGGGGCGGTGCGTCCCTTTGCATAAAGTTCTTCCTGTTCTTGAGGAGTTCTTACTGAGCAGTAAATTAAAACAGGAATCTTCTTTTCTAAAAGCTCGCTAAACCAATCGCCCACTCGCTTCCCGAAGGTGGGTTCTAGTTTGGCAATATGCCCTTGCGATCTTTCTACGGCATCTTTAAGCGTCATCTACCACTTCCCCTCTGGACACTTAGTGGTTGCCATTCTTGCCTTGACCGCCATTAAACACCCGCATTTAGCGCACAGATGCCCATTAAAGTGCTCGCAAGCGCGGCATAGGGTCATTCTATTGTTTATTAATTGCGCTTGCGCTAGGGGCATCCCTGCGCCAATCCAGCCCCCCACGCTCTTCGCTAGTCCCTTGGCCTTCCCGCAAACAGAACAACTCATTGTTCTGCCCTGCTTCTCCACCTCTCGGATTCAGCGATGGCGTTGTTTAATTCTTTCAAAGCCTTTACATACTGCGTCCTATACGCTTCCGGGCATTTGCCATTCGTTCGCTCGATGGCATCCCATTCCATGACTAGCTCTTGGATGTCCGATTCGCTGGGGTATTTGTAAGTGTAAGAGGTCGAGGCGCACCCACTAAGGATGATTGCGAGTCCACCAAGAATCCAACTCTTTTTCACGCAATCGCCTAGCATACTCAATTTGCTCATCGTCAATCTGCCTTCTGGTCTTTGCACGATTTTTAAGCCACCAAAGCCAAGCTCCAACCAAACTCGCTCCGATTGTGAGGAGCGCACCAAGCATTAGTCGATGTGTAAGCCGAGAGTTTTAAGAACTGATACCACTCGGTCTAGCCAGACATTATCAATGTTGCTTGGAGTGAGCTTTACGATAAGGCGAGCCAGCACAATCACCGCTCCAATTACGGCCATAATATTTGTGAAATTCTCGGTGATCCAGTTCATGCTTTGAGCCTAGTGTCAAGAGGGGTCACGAAGCGTGCAGGTTAAGGAATCTATAATAGATGTATATAACGAAATAGCATCTTTTGTTCTAAATGCAATGGGAACACTAATGTCATCAATTTGCAAAGAAGCAGTTGTGTTTGAGTTTTGGGAATCAGATATAATTGGTGCGCCCTCATTGACCGCACAATAAATATCAAATACAACATAATATGACCCGCCAGAAAATACTACATTTCTATCATCGTAGGGATTGCCAGAAAGAGTGGAAAAAGAAACAGGATCATCAAATACAGTTAAGGGTGGTGCTGGTAACTCAACCTCCCATCCCCACGGAGGACAAAGCATTCCAGACATGGTGGGCGGCCCCGACCAAGTAAATGAATAGGGAAAATCTTCCAGCCCCTTTTGCGTTCCAGAAATTGAGACTGAGGCAACTTTCCAAAATAAGGCCATCGCTTGTTTTAGGGAGAATGGCCCTTGATATCTGCGGCGATTAACCAAGCCAGTCCCATCAAATCCAATTCTGGGACAAAACGGAAAATAACTTGGGTGCAGAAATGCCATAGAGGATTTCGTTAGGGAGCTAGCCCTAGTTTAATATCCCATGACGGTGATTCGGTAGGTGGCGGTGTTCACATCAATCGAAGCACTATCGGCATTTGTACAAGAGAGGCATACGGTATTTGCTTGATAAACCACGCCTTGGATAATTGCTCCCGCTGAAACTGCCGAGGGCAAGCCAACCAAAACAATTCCATTCACGGTTGCGCCAGTAACGACAACGCCTCGATAATGCTGATCGTTTGCAGCTAGAGTTCCAAAACTTACCGAGGTAAGAGTGGTGACGGTATAGGAAGATTGCGGAAGAACGCCGTAACTAACTCCACTTGCGATTAGTCCGGTATTGATTAACCCAGAAACAACATTAGCAGAAGTTGGCTGAGTGTAGGAAAGAAGGCCAAGGTTTGTTAGGCCAGACACAATGTTTGTTCCGCTAGGCTTGGCCGTAACGGATGACCCAAAGAATCCCATTGGCGTATTGGAAAACGCAATTCCTGTTCCATAACTTACAACCTGCGTCCCAGAATTATTGTTAAGCGTTCTCGATCCATAATTTAACGAGGTGATCGAAGAAGAATCGTTGAGGCTTCTTGCCGTGGAATTTACATTGGAAGAACTATTTGCCACAAATCCAGAATCAGTTTCAGCCTTTGTGTAATATTGACTAGTTGGAGCCGGGACAGCGGAACCAGATGCAATCAAATCCCTATCAATCGTTACGCTTCCTTGATAAAGGGTTTTAGTTTTACCAGTTTCCGACATGGAGAAAGCAATCGTGGGCGTGATAACGTCTGCATCAGCCTCGACAAAAAGCTCGTCTAGCTGAACCGTTCCCATTGTGAGTGTGCTTTGATAGTAGTTGGGAGAAACGATTCCAGTTGGGTCAAGAACTAATGCCGTGCTTACATTTTGCAAGCCAAGCTGATTGACAAAAGTAAAAACAAATCCACGTTTAGAATTGCTTTTTACATCTAAATTGCCAACACCAATACCAGTAATTGCATTAAGTTGAGTATTTAACGAGGCGGCAGTATTTGAAACATCCGAAGCAATAGAATAACCACCATAAGAAAGCGAGAATGAACCGCCCAAAACATCGTTTCCAACGGTTAATTCATACACTTCATTCTGCGTTGCGCTTCCATCTTGAATTTTATTAAGCGCAAGAACATCGCCAGAAACAGCCGTAAATGTATCTGAGAACACGGCTGGGTTGCGGGAAAGTTCAATGACTTGCTGTGCTTTAATGTCTGTTCCGGGGTTGCGGCGGGTATTGATAAGAACTGAACTTGTGGGGAAAAGCGTATAGGGAACTCCTCCAAAAGATAGGGCAGTATTGGCCGTGGCCGCAGTAACCAACCATCCCGATCCGCTATTCCCATAAAGCTCTATTAGGGCATTCCCAGCTATGCCAGAAATTGCAGTCAATACTTGTGTGGTTGTTGCGTTGTAGGAGATGGCCGAAGAGGTAGTGGCTCCAATGGTTAACTTAAATTCACCAGTTGTCGGAACATCGCCCAAAGAGCCTATTCCAATCTTAAATGATGGACTAGAAAGAACCGAATCCGTGTAGGCTCCATTCAAATTTCTTTCTAAAACACGAAGGCGAACAAGGTATTGATCGTTTCGAGTTAGCTTAGGAAGCGCAGAAAAGGGGCATGATCCGCCGGGTAAAAGACCACCAGAGCGATCTAAATTGATGTCAATAGTTGTAGCCATATTAGATTATTCCTTGTTAAGCCTACTGATCTTCCGGGCCATATAAGTCGAGTGTTGATGGTTTGCCATTAATACAAACATTAATTTCATAAATTTGAAATCCGCCCTTACCTTGACTTCCGCTATCAATGCCTATAGTTATTCCATCAGATGTTTGCTCAAGTTTAATTCCATCACCAGCCAGAGGCTTTATTTCCTCAACACGATCCACTAGGTTAGAAAACCATTTTGACCCAAGCGCAACTTTTCCTATAATTTTATTTAGGCGCGGCATAAATTATTCAAAATTATAAATTTGATTTGTTTGGCAAGTCCCCCCACCCGCAGGACAACTAACGCTATAATAATATCCAAGTTCTTTATATATTAATTGAAATAAAGTTACTCCACCTATTCTTTGCAAGGTTGTTTCTGTGCAAATAAATCCTTGATATGAAGATATAAAACCAGTTGATCCACCCGCACCATTGGGATCATTGGGATCATTGGGATTATTTTCTACCTTGTAGAATGATTCTCTTGCTGGTGTTGGCATCGCTGTCCCAAGCAGATTTGCTGGCATCAATTTGTTTGAATAATTAGTAAAAACAACGCCCTCTGATTGTGGTGTTGATGCAGTTATAAATGTTGCCATTATTCCATATCCCGAACGAGCATTTCCACCCCCCAAAAACGATGATGAATTTGTAATGGAAATCCCGCTTAATCCAAATAACAAAGGATAATTTGGAAGGATTCGCACTTTTGGAGGGGAAACAAGATTTTGGCTTCCAGCAGTATTTACCACAATCTGCGTAAGGCCACCATTCAGATTATCTATATTTACGTTTGTTACCAAATACTTTGACCTTGATGATGGTGGCAGGTTTGGATTAAAAAGCGTGGATGATGAAGCTGCAAGGTCTCCCGGCCCATAATATTCATCATCTTTTTTAGGAATGTAATTAAAGGCATTGGTTGTCTTAACCGTAAAAACATAAGAAATTGTCTGAATTCCATTATCATCAATAGACGATAACTGCTTATTAATAATTGGATATGTGCCAATAATGTTTAGCCCGGATGTGGTTGATGTTGGCATATAATTAAGCGGCGTGAGCGTAGGTTTTCAGTTCGTCTAAAGTGTTACTCAAAACTTCGTAAATTTCAACCAAAACACCTGCCATTTCTCCAAAAGAATCGGATTTCCCCGCAACGCCTGCGGCAGATTCTGCCGAAAGTCCACCACTAGTCGCCTTATTAAACAATTCCATATTTTTTGCACCATCTTCAATGGTTGTGTTTAGATCTTGAAGAGTTTTATCTGTTTTTACAAATACTCCATTTAACTGACTAACAGCTTGAGTTGTTTCATTATATGCTTTATAGGCATCCGTTTGTGATTTGGTTGCGTCTTGAACCGCTTTTACCTGATCATTTTTATATTTTTGTGCCACCTCAACTTGCGCTCCTCCCCTAGCCGCCGCAATCAAAGCGTTTTGAACCTTGTTACGGTCTGAAATAACTTCTTTTCCAGAAACATCCTTTGTCGTTGCGCCAATTTTTTTAGCTATTTGAAACATTGCATTTTCTTGAGATATTTTAGTTTGTTGCAATTTTGCTTGAGCAATATTTCTTTCCATCCCAATTTCAAATGATGTTTTTCTTTGCCCCGGCCCCCTTGCCGATCCTCCCGCCGCGCCCAAAAGTTGCGCTATTTGCCCCTCTTTTATTGCTGATGCTTCTCTTGCTTTGTCTAGTTTTTCGTTTGTGTCTGTAATTTTATTAAGCTGATCCTCTTGTTTTGTTAGTAGTTTTGTTTTGAGATCGTATGTTTCAGCAGACTTAATTGCCTGAATATCTTCCATCGCGCCAGCCCTTGCGTTTGCATCGGTTATGCGTTCAGCAATTTTTACGCGCTCTAGGTATTTTTGATTAATAGCTTCTATTGATTTTTGTTCATCCGTGGCTCCGGCTGTTCTCAGGGCATTCTGTTTTTCTGTGGCAAACCCAAGAGCTAATTGTGAGTCAACCATTAACTGAATTGTCTTTTGTGTCTTTTCTAGTTCAGTAGTGGTTCCAGTAACATCGGACAAAAACTTTGAGAAAAAGTTTCCTCCCTTAATTCCTTCTAGTTTTTTGGTTACTGCATCCAATTTTTGATCTAGCATATCTGCGCCTTTTACGGCTTCTTGCAGATTTCCCGGCTCTCCCATTCTTTGTAGCTGCTTGACGGCTGATGCAGTTTCTTCTCCGACACTATGTATCATTTCTCCCATTGCCTTGATTTGGTCGGACACAATCTTGAATCCTCCAATAACCAATGCGCCTGCTATGCCCTGATGAAACACATGAGCCAAAGACTCTGCCCCAGCGGAAGCAACATCAGCCCCAGATTTAGCTTGTAAAAGCTCTCTAGAAAAAGAGTTTAATGCAGAACTTGCCTTGCGAGAGGAAACATTAAGTCCCTCCATACTCCTATCATATTTGCGAATTCCCGAATCATCGGCATCCGTTATGATTTTAAATGTAAGTGGTTCTGGCATATTAAACAACTTTTACTTTAACTTCTTTTCCATTCCAAATGTCAGATGATCTTTGAATAATCAATTTTGCCATGTTTTTAATTTCTTCCTCAATAGCTTTATTAAGGCCAGCATTTTGAACGGATCTAGCTTTTTGTACATCTGTATCTGGCCTTGATCTAACTGGTTTATATCTATGGTCAAAAACACCCACGCCATTATAAATCATAAATTCAGTATTTCCGGGGCCAATTTTTTTAATGCTTGACCCTCCCCCATAAGCCTTACCAGTTATTCTGTCTAAAGTAGCATCCTCTCCACCACCCCAATTCTTTCCCCTTGTTCCGCTTACTCCCATAGACTTGAGCGCGGCCATCCATCCTAATCTTAACCATCTTGCGGATCTGGCTCTAGCCGCTAAAAACCCTTTATATTTGCCCTGCATATATAATGCAGTTGGTTTTGTTTGTCTTACAAGGTATTTCTTCTTACCCTTAATTCTTTTCCTTGAACCACCAAGCGGATCAAGCCCCTTATTCTTTCTTTCCCAATTAATGAGCTTATAAAGTCCGACAAATTGCGTATTCCCGCCTCTTTTTGCAGTATCTTTGGTAATCGGAAGACTGGATAGCTGTGCTTTAATGTTTGATGGTTCAGAATAATATGTATATTGCCAAGCCTTATATGCTATATTTCGCATCTTTTCCATTACGGATTGATAAACTGTTTGATTGCGAACCTTTACATATTCCTTAAGCCATGCCTGTAGCTCTGGAATATTGGACACAATCCCGCCACCTTGCACAGATGCGCTTACTGATTTGGCGAGTGGCATAACTTTTGCTTCTTGTTAAATCTCTACACCTAGAATGTTTGCAAGTTCTTGCTTATCCTTAGTGGTTCCAGACTTGCGTCTAACTACTTTTGCCCCATTCATCCACATCCAGACATGGCTTGCTTGGCACATAAGAGATAAAGGCACTTCCCATAAAATATAGTCAATCGTCCACCCGGTCTTTTCTGCCAGCAAGAAAACGTGGGCGGCTGTCCCTGCTGGCATTAGGCGTTTCCCAATTCTGAATTACTTCCAATCGGCTCTACCTGTCCTTTTTGGGATTGCTCAATGATGGATGAAACGATGTTCGTGGCCTCTGCCCGGTCTTGCTCGTTCTTATTTTCAATCCAATCCATCACCTTTTCCCTAAATAAATCCTTGTTCCAAGCCAGTTTGATTGCGTCCTTCTTGCTCTTGGCAAGCTGAATGTGCATATAGAGAAACGCCCAAATAAAGAATACAGAGCTATCTTGTTCGTCTCTTACTTGCAAAAGAAGCAATCTAGAACCCTCGGTATAGGGCGCAATCGCTTCTCCCTTGAATTGCCTATCATTGGCAATAAAAGCTGAATTTAGTTCGTCATTTAGGATGTCATTCATAGTTTGTTTAAGAGTGCCTTCTTTAGCTCTGGGCGGGCATTCTCTGGCACTAAGAGGGTTTGCCCGCCCCTTTGTATCACCCGGATGGGTTCGGCTCTTTTAACAAGCCCTAGAAGCGTTTCTCTGTTTTCCAAGGCGGCTCGAACGTAGCGAATAGGGCTTTCATTGTCGCTTTTCATATCGGGCCAAGAGCATTCCATTTCAGCCTTTGTCTCTTGTGCCATGCCAGCCTCAAACCAGAACGTGACTTGCCTGCGCCCACCCTCAAATACTTGAGTGGTTACAGGATCGTTTTGCCGCAATTTTCCGCCAAATGCGGCAACGGCAGATGCCACTTTGATATTGGTTGTTCCCCAAGAAAGTTCCGACATAAGCTGTTAGGATTTCAATTAGAGGATTAAAACCTCTATTAAACTACGTTCGGATAGCCTGTGGCCGAGATGTCCACCGTGACGAAACCATCATTGGATCGGTTGATCGTCAGCGAGTCGATGCGGGTCGAACCAGTCGAGGAAACCGCATTAGCAAGAGAGATCGCCGCGCCAGCCGTGGTGGTTAGATATCCCCCGGTAGTGGTGATGCTGAGGCTATAAGCGGTTGTGGCGTTATAGAAAGCAACGCCAGTAATATCACCAACTTGATTGCGAACTTCCTGTTTCTCAACATTACGCACTTCCGAGAAGGACTGCACAAGTCCACCTGTTTCTGCGGTTAATCCAAATACCAACGATGAAGTTCCGATAGTTGTAGCGGCCATAATTGTTATCCTTTCTTTTATGTCAAGTTTTCTTACTCAATTCCGATTCTTCTCTTAAATACCGCCCAAGCGGTACTAAAAATTGCTCCACCAACCAACCCGGCCAGCCATAATTTTGTCTTAATGGCATGGGCATCCTCTTCTAATTTTCGGGTGCGATTGGCTAGGTCTCCAAAATTGCTTAATGAAAGCGTAATCATTTCGTGAAGCTGAATTTGTCTTTGTTCCATCCGGGCAATTCTTTCGCGAATATCACCTATGCTTTTATCGTCACTCATAGGTTTTGCGCCTCATCAGTGATAACAAGGTAAGGCTCGCCATTACGAATCACGGCTTTTACAAATCCCTCTTGTAAAAGATAATCCAATGCCCTCATAATTTCGTCTTGGGTAAATTCTTCCAAGCCATCTACCGAGTCCATAAATTTTCTGGAACACTTGGAGCCACAAACTGCACCGCATCGGACTCATCGTTGGTCTGGGCGGCTAGGATGAGAGCTTTGCACCGTAGGTATTCGTTACGACAAGCGGCGATGTAGGATTTGATAGCCTCGCAACGTTCTGCCGAATAGATGCCAAGGGCGGCGTTTTGTTGGGTGGATTCGTCTAGGCCAGCCGCTTGAATAGCCTGACTTGCCTTTTCTCTGTTAACTTCAACATTAAGCCTTATGGCTTCAGCTAGACTTCTATTGTCTACAACCGAAACAAACTGACCATTTTCATAAATATATTGCTTCATATTGTTACATAGAAAAGCGGCCAAGCATTGTAAGTATAATCGATTGCCACCGATCTAGTTGTTTCTAGCCCAGACGAATAGCTTCTGGCGCAAGAAAGAGTTTGTCCTGTAAGTAATCCAGCACTTGTAAATCCAGCAAACTGATATGCCCATCCGTTTCCAGCGGTTACATGATTTACGCTATTTGCCTGATCTTGTTGCAAGGCAATCCAATAAAGGCCACCAACTATTGCAATCGATAAACTAGACACCACAACAGCCGCATTTGCCGCCGCCGCAGTAAGTGTTGATGCAGTTCCGCTTCCTAGAAGTGTCGTTGGTGCATCACCAGAAGTTGAGTCATAAATCCCATATCTTACATTCCCAGTGATTTGAGAAAAAAAGGTTAATCCGATTGCCGTAATTGTTCCGCTAGGAAGAAATATGGGAGAAAAAATAGTGTTTGTTTGTGAGTTTCCATATACTTGATTGGCTCTTGTATTGGCTCCAATGCAACCAATCAGCCTTCCACTTGCAGAAGTTGGCCTAACAAGCGGGACATTTGGAATAAATGTTGCATTACCAGCTAACACATGACGATCTTGCCCAGCCGCAGGAGCAGGAACATACCCAGCCGTTCCAGTAACGCTACTTGTTGCTCCTGTCATGTTCACAGGAGCCGTCCCTCCTCCTCCAAAAAAGCCGCTCATGCCTTATCCTTCAAGGATAGTCCAAGTTGCGCCTGTAGTTGCCCCTAGCCAATAGACGGCTCCAGTAGGCACGAACGAATCAAACGTCAGCCCGGCTCCGGCGGTAAGCTGAATGCCTTGCGTGGTGGTGGGAGAAAAGCCAATGCCAATCGTCACCGTTCCAGTAGAGATATTTTGAGCTAGGAGATACTTGCGGGATGTGTTGGTGACTGCGGTGGTAATCTGCGATGTGTTCGCAGTAGTCACGGAGCCAAAGCGAGTGGTTAAAGCGCCAGAGGGTTGCGCCGAGATGGTGACCGTGGTGCTGGCAACGTTGGCCGTAACTGTTCCAGCCACGGTTACCGTGTTGCCGATGGTTACAGAGGAAATGCTTACTGGCACGGTTCCGCTGATGTTAGCCGTAACGGTTCCGCTTACAGGCTGGGTTGCTTGCCAGAATGTTCCGCTGACCGGAACGGTGTTTGCAACACTTACAGATCCAGTTACAACCGTGCGACCAGAGGTATCCACGCTGATGGCTCTTAGATTTGTCCCATCCGATCCGCCGTAAAGATTCCCATAGCTAGGAGCCGTTGCGCCTATCGTAGTGGCCGAGGAGAGAGTGACGTTAAGCCGAGCCGTCCCGCCGATGGTGGTGGTGGAGAGTTGGACGGGGAGGGAGCCGATGGTGACGGAGTTGCCGAACGTGACCGTGCCAGATATGGGTAGTGGATTTGATGCGCTTACAAAATTATTATCTGTTGTTACTGGATCATACATTACTAATTTTGTATGAACTCCAACCGTATCTATTCCACCAAACCATTGAGGTAAAGTTCCGTAAGTATCTACATCAAAACCAAGGACTGGCACATTCGCCGTGACCGTGCCAGATATGGCGGGGAGAGAGGAGATGGTGACGGAACTTGCAATAATATGATTAGGATAATGCGCCCCACCAGATACTGTGGTTGCAAGCGTGGTAGAGGTCTGATTGCCGTCAAGAATGCGGAGTGCCATATCTGATTATCCTTTGTTAAATTAAGCCAATATACATGGAATTTCGATGATCGGAGAAGTCTAGAGATGCAAGATAAGTAGGTGAAGCCGGGGTAGGTGTGGCATATATATTAAGGGTCAAGCCCCTTTGCCATGCTCTTTTTGGTGTTCGTATAGTCGGATTTTGGCTGGTTATTCTTGCCATATAAATGAAAACTCCACTAGCTACGGCATTTAGCTTTGAGGACAAAGTAGGAGTTTCCTCATAGAACGCTTCAAATATGTTGCAATATTCCCCATCAAAATCTTCTTGGGAAACCTTTGCCGCTGTATCTGAATAGTTCACGGCCACGGACATATCATAAACGCCTGTATAATTTCCAAGCATTTGATTATTAACATCGGCCTTAATGCTTACATAGGGAAAAAGCCTCCCGCCCTTGCGATTGGACACATAGACATTCAGCCCAGCCACGTTATCCAATAGGTCGGCTACGGCGTTCTCGACGTAATAGGATACTGATTGGCTCATTTTTTGGCACTCGCTTGAATGCTCAAAGCAATATCCCTTTTCCAAGTCCTATTGCTTGCGACAATGCTTCCTGTTTCTGAGTTAATGGATGCCTTATAAACAGTTAGATTGGAGTTTGAGGTCATGTAGGAAGCCAAATTGGGGGACTGATAAAGCTCTTGAACAATGCTTTCAAACTCGTTATCGAATCCTGCCCGGCTCCCTGTGTCTGCCTTTGCGGCGTAAGTAAGGGTCGCAGATAGGCCAAAAACGCCTGTAAATGGCCCTAGAAGCTCGTTTGTTAGGGTGGCCTTGGCGGTGACATTCGGGAGCAATCTGGCCGTGTCCCTTTCGCTTGTATAGCTTGTAACCGATGCCGCGCTTACGGCATTGATTAGGGCAAGTTCACACTCCCTCTCGATGGATGCCATGACTAGGTGGTGATTCCGGCTAGGTCGATGGAATAGGAAAGGCCGTCTGGACTGACTGAATAAGAGCCAACCATGCGTTCTACCCCGGACACGGTGCAAAGGGAACCGATTGAGGGCGTGGAAACAGCCGATGCACTCACAACCATATTTTGTGTAATTCTAAACACCTCTCCGCCTACATCCAATTCAGAGGCGTTGGCTAAGTCAGTCACGCTTGCCGATGCCGTGTTTGTTCCTAGTCCTGTTACGGCTGACCAAAGATCGCCAATCATGTAGGTCAAATCTTTGCCAAAATAGGAAGTTTCTATGGAGCCGCCCATAGTCCTTTCTTAGTGTCAATCAGCCCTAACCAAGCCGTCAAATCTCCACACATTCTGAACCTCACTTGCGCCTCGTTCTGGGTAAAAGATTGTTTCTTTCCCCCTCCTAACCGCCGAAGCAAGAATCACCGGGGAACTATTGATTGTCCAAAACCCATCGGCATCCCTTATGATCTTTGCCATATCCGTAATCGTGGGGGCGGTGTAGCAATTTAATCCGCTGATTGCTAGTCCCTCCGGGCAAAGCACATAAAAATCCTTTTCGCCCATCTGCTTTCTGGCTTCAACAATAATTTCGATGGGGTTTCTTTTGTCGCTTTGGCTTATGCCAAATGGAGCCACTAGATTGTACTTTTCTGGCATTCCCTTGATTCGCTCAGAATCTAGCCGATCCAATACAATGTTTGTCTTGTCTGCGCCCTTAATCTCTGGATGGCTATATACAAAATCATGCCATGTCTTTTTGCTTTTAATAAAAGCCTCATAGCGATTGGGCCAAATCTCCAAATCAATAATGTCCCCTTGCCTATGCCCAGCCTTTACATAAGAAGTCATTTCAAAGACTCCGTGGTATTGGGCAAAGCAATCTATAAAAACCTCATGTCCCTTATCGGACAAATACTTTGCGGCAGGTAGGCATCGAAGCACATCCCCTAGCCTTTGCGAGTATTTGATTGTTTTAACAGTCATCGGCTACGCTCTTGTCGTGTAAGAATGGGAAATAGTTTGAGAGCCTTACCGGGCCACTTGTTTTTTGCAATTCTTCCCATCCCTCAACCAACCCCTTGTAGCCATAAAAGTCTTGCTTAAATTGCGCCTGTTCTTTGGTTGCGTAGGCATAATGATCGAATACTAGCCCCATCGCTTCCGTCACCCCCCTTGGAACGAATGGGGCTTGAACATTTAGTTTGGGCGGTTCGTGGCTGATAAACTCGACATTTGGCCCCCACTTCCAAGCCCTAAACCATTCATACCAGTTCGACCCAAATCCTTCCCTAGTCACAACCTTTTTCTTTTCCCCAACATAATAGTTACAATGAAACTGCGCCGCCTTTCCGTAATCACCATCTTTCAATAGACCATAAACCGCATCCAGCTTGTCGGCTGTCCAGATTTCGTCAGCGTCTATTTCCATGACAACGCCATGATCCACTCCCTGCAATGCCTCTTTAATCATTTCAATTTTACCCGCAAATGGCTTGGCTTGCCAATACACGGAAACATTGCCACCAGATATGTTGTTTAAGTATTCGTGCGTTCCATCAACTGACATATAGTTTTTGTGATACTTATAGGTGATTTCGTTGCACCAGCGAGTACAATTAACAGGAAGCGAAACTCCCTCAACAATGCGCCATTGCCAAGGAATCTTTAGTTTTGTAAATTCATCTATGTGCCTTTTGATGTAAGGCATCCCATTTAGAACGATGGTAAAGATGGTTAGCATTTTGAAACTCCGTTGCGGTCTGCCCATTCATTGTATTTATTTAGGTTCCATTGCCCATGATAATCCGTTCCGCAACTAGCCTGTGTTCTTGCGTGGGGAATGTGCGAAAGATAAAAACCTTCGGCATATTTTCCAAATTTTTGAGTTGCTCTTGTTATCCACCAATCAATATGAGTTCCACCAACATACATATCTGGCGCATCTTTTGATAATGTTTCCCAAAATAATTTTTTAATAAAATAACCATCCACCCCACCGCACTTTTCCCCGTTTCCAATTTCCATTCTTCTTAAACCAACAACATCATAATTATTAGAAATAATTTCAGATGGCGGCATTAACAACTGACAATCCGAATTTACCCATCCAAACCATTCACCATATCTGCTTGCTTGTTCTAGCATTTTATTAAACAACGGTCTTGGTTGTCCGGGTATTGTTATAATATTTAACGCAAATCTGGACAGAGAGGAAAGACACAAGCGTTGGGCCAGCATTATTCTAGGATTATCTGAATCTTGAATTGCGGTGATAATATTCATCGAGAAAAATACATTACCGAAATATGACGATGTTGTTCCAAAACCTCCCTTGAAAATGATTTGAAGTTTTGTGCTTCCGCCCATTCAGTAAAAGCCTTTTCGATTGCTAAGCTGTGTAGCTCAACCGCAATTTGTAGAACACTTGGCATTGACTTAATGCCAAAAAAGAATGTTTCTGCCCCCTCAATATCGCATTTAATAATTGTGGGTTCTGCTTTTTTTGTGTAGTGAATTAGTTTTTCCGTTGAATCTATAACATCACAATAAAATTCTACTTGTTTTGATTTTGCGGAAAACTCTGTTTTTAATTCCTCTATGTCTGGCAAATATGAATCAACCCCAACATAAAAAGAGGGACATTGGTTAATGATAAAGTGAGGAGTCCCCAGCTTGTTTTGTCTTGTGTTTTCCGCATCAATGTCATTATATGCACATCCCAAATCTAGCACCCTGTCATTAAAACATCTTAGATGTTTCCAATGATCTTCCGGGTTTTCGCTCTTAATTACTTTTTGCATTTCGCCATTTCCTTTAAAGCCTTGCAAATCACATATTCAATCACGGCCTCTTTGTCGTGCTTTAATGCAATCATCCCACACTCATACAAATCTTTCTCTGCTTTTTCGTCATAGGTAATATCAACCTTCACATACTTGGTGGGGTCGGGGCGAGACTTCCCAAATTTAATTATACCAAGCTCCTTGGTATCCTCCCCCTTTTTGGTTTTTCTACACCCAATTATCTGCTTTGCGTTTTTCATAGATCGCCTTTCCTTTCTCATAATGCTCTGGTTTGTTGTGATATTTTAATTGTTCATCCATTTCTCCATGCCCGAAAAATGGATGCTCGTGAGTTAGAACAATGTTTTTCGCTTCAATCACCACGCCATCGTCATAGGCTCTCTGGGTAAATTCGTTGTCTGAATAGATGCCGTCCGACTCTTGGTAGCTTGGGTGAAACATATAACCCTGCTTTTTGAGCCTAGATTGCGTCAGGATCGCCATACAAAGGAGTTTGTCCTGCCTGTGCCCATCTGATACTGCCAGCACTTTCTCGGCCCTTGTATCCCCTATTGCGCTCAAAATTAGGGCATCCCAGTTGCGGGGAGGGCTCCAATCATCGCTCATTTGAATAATCACCTCGCCTCTAGCCCTCTTTGCCCCTTCGTTCCATGCGTTAATAATGCCTCCGGGGTTGCAACGGATTGCGCCGTGAGGCACATAGTTTTCTGGGTCATCGTGGTCTACCATAAAAAGCCATTCGATTGCCAATGGCTCTGCGGCCAAGGAAAGCCATTGGAACCTCCGCTGATAGGCCACATTAGCCCTGCCCCTAGTTGCATGAACTAGCGTAATTTTGGGTGGGTTAGTCCATGCCTTGTTTGCGTTTTCGATTTCAGCGGTGTTGCCTACGCATATTGAGGCCGTCCGATAAATGTCCAAAGTCTGCCATCGATAGACAGGCTCTTGAAGATTCCAGTAGTGAGTGGATGGCCGTGGAAGCGAGATTGCAGAGCGAGCCGATCCCCAAGCCTTTACCCATTGACCCTTCGAGGCGTAGAGCAAGGCGGCATAATAGTGGGCTTCTCGTCTCTCTGGTTGGCAAGTGATGGCCTCGCCCAAGTATTTAAGCCTTTCAGATTCCTCTGGATGGCATCGCCCAAGGTTCAAAAGAACATCGTATTTTAGAGTTTCATCTAGGTCAGGGAATGCCAAAGCCTTCTTTCCGTATTCAATTGCCTTAGTGTGTTGCCCAGACAAGAAAAACTCTTGCTGGGTATAGTAAAGGGATTTAGGAGCTTCTTTTAGTTCGTCTTCTAGTATCTTAAAATTTCTATCTGCGCTTGCCTTTTTGTAACCGTGTGGCTTGTGAATGCGCCAAATCTTATCAAGCCCAAACATCTTCTTTTCATCAAAAGCCATTAAGATTTCATGCACTCGGCTTTTCCATTCACAAGTTCCCTTCCTAGAAACTTCTTCCCTCAATGGGCATAAAGAGGCGTTCTCCACCCAATACTTTAGAGCCACTAAATGTCCGTCCCTTTCTATTAGCTGATCGATGGCATATTCAATCGTAGCCACCCCATCCTCGGCCATAACATCATCAGCATCTACCCACGCTTGAAACTCACAGGAACAGGCGTTTAAGGCTAAATTCCTTGCCCCTGCGAAGTCGTCTATAAAAGGCCAATCAGATTTTTTATTCTGATAGTGAACGATTCGAGCACCGAGAGCCAATGCAATCTCTTCGGTTTTGTCGGGACTAGCTGACCCCCTAGCAATACAAACAACCATTTCTTTTGCGGCTGGGGCAAACGATTTAAGGCAACGCTCAATGTAGGCTTCTTCATTACCAGCGATTAGATATATGGATAAATCGTGTTTCACGCAAGGATTTCAGATAGGATTTCTAGTTACTTTTGGATGTCAATAGAAAGAAAAAGGGGGAGCAAGTTATTCACTCACTCCCCCTTCTTCAGAGGAACCAGAACCAGAACCGAGACTTTAGACGTAGTTCGTGGTGATACGCACACCAGCATTCGCATCAATCACAACTTCTGCGGTGTTCATGCGAACACGGAGGACGTTGGAGCGGCGGGAATCATCACGGAAGGTTTCCGAGATAAAGCCACCGGGAGCGTCATCAGCCCACACGAGGGTGCGACCAATTCCGCCAGCGGTGAACTCGCCACCTTGCAAATCCGCAACAATAATTTGCGAATCTGGGATGATGAACGAGCCGCTGTAGGCGATGTTCTTGTTTGAGGCGTTACGAGCCGCGCGACCAATCAGAACCTTCTCCACACCCAGACCAGCGGCAACTTGCTTCTCATCGAGCAAGCGAGGGCCGACATCGGAGATAACTCCGAAGAACATATTCTGGAGGAGGGTGGAGCGGCGGATACGCTCGAACACGTTAGCACTCATGAGCACGGCGTTCGGACTATACCCTAACTTATTAAGAGCGAGTTTGGCCGCCGCAACGTCCGCAGGGGCGTTGATGGTGGTCAAGAGAGCTTCGGTGTAGGCAACTGCGCGAGTTTGATCGGCAGTAGCAAACGGAGTCGTGCTCGCCCAGAGAAGATCGGAAACCCGCTTCTCGTGGGAGAGTTTCAACTGACGGAGCAGGAACTTCGCCGAGGAAGCCTCGATGCTGAAGAACCTGTTCATGTCCGACTTGAAGGAGTCGTCCAGATATTCAGTCAATCCGTATTCCTGAGTTGCGTAGGTTGCCGAATTGTATGAGCGAGTGATCGCCGCATATTCGGAAGCAATATCACGCTTGAGAGCGTCTGCATTACGCAGATCAGCACCAGCGAGAGTCGCTTTTAGATAAATTCCGCTTTTAGCCGGGACGTTGAGCAGGGGGAGAGCTTCCGCACCGATCAATCCGACATCACTTGGGCCTTCGATCAACGCTTGGTTGATGTCCGCCCGAATCGTTGTTCCGCCACTTACAAATGCCATATTATTTTATTCTTTCTTGGTTGTTGTTACGATTGTTTAGTACAACGGAACAGCGATTTCAATAACCGCCGAAGTTGCCGTGGCCGCTTCCAGAGCGATGCCAGCCGTGCCGATGTTCGCCGCCAGTGTGGTCACCTGACCGCCGTTGTCGAATTTAACCACATCACCAACCGCGCAGGTTCCAGAAACCGTGGCGAAGAAGGTGGGGTGGAACAGCTTAACCGTGCCAGCGTCACCAGCGGCAACATCCTGTTGCACTACGCCAATGGCGCGAGGCGTGCCAGTAACCGCCACATCAGCGTTTCCAGCCGTGGTGGTGGAGGGGATTACCAAGCGGTAGGCCGAGATAGCCGTGGAGAAACCGAAGGTACGAAAATGTCCGTCAATTTGTGAACTCATTTTTTATTGTCCTTTGTTAGATTTTGCTAATGCCACGGCTAAGAGCTTCGGCATATTCGTTGGGGTTGGAGAGCATCACGGCCTTCATAGCCGAGAGCTTTGATGTTCCGTAATCGGCATGAGCCGCTACAAGAGCTTCAAAAGTTTTGGGTTCGACTTTGGCTTCGACCTTTTCCTCTACAGCGGGGCTGGCGGGGATGGGCTTAATGCCAAATTCAACGAGGGCTTTTTTCACAAGCTCACTCATATTGGTGTCCTCCTTGGTCTCAACGGCAGGGGTTTCACCCTCGGCCTTTGCGCCCTCGGCAACGACATCCTTGTTTTCAGTTTTCGGGGTTACGATGGCTTCGAGAGCTTCCAGACGCTTCATCAAGCCTTCCATCTGAGTTTTATATTCGTCCATGTTAGATTTTCCTTTATTGTCAAGTTTTGGGTCGGACTCAACAACTGCTTGTTTAATATCAGCGGGGACGCTCTGGCCTCCCGCATTGTAGCCCAAATTTTCTTTAGCCTCGGCCTTCACGCAAGAGCCGGGGGCATAAGCCTCGACACCCTTGGCTGGCCTGTAGCCTTCCCAGCACCTTAATTTTGTGCCTACCGCAAAGACAAGCATTTCGCTTTCTGTGGTTGCAAAATCCCTAAATCTTTCGTTGGATGCCGGGGAACTAACTAAATCAGCGGAAGCGATGCTCTGGGGACGAATGTAGTCCTTGCCTCCAATGGTTTCAGATTCGTTCATAAAAGCCAAGGAAACCCCGAACTGATCTGGAGCTTCGTCTGCCATCTCTTTGATTAAGCCATAATGGGGCGAGCTTTTCAGCAAGTGAAGATCGGCTTTAAGTTTGTCCCCCTCGATGCGGGGATTGCGAGCATAACCTACTACTGCGTCCAGTCCCGATCCATGATTGAGCTTACATTTAATTCCATTCGGGGCGGCTTTCATTAACTGATAGGCTTGTTCAAGGCTGGTCTTATCAATATAAAGATCGTGTCCTTTAGCCTCGCCTTGGCTCAAGATATATACATCTGGGATGATGCTGGCATCCTCTAGGGATTTGTTGCGCCTCTGCTTCTTTTTCCAGTCCCGATAGGTCTGATAGGCAACCGCCGCCCTTTGTTTCACATCCTTAAAATCCTTGATAGCTGTTTCGTTGCCCATGAAGCGACTAACAAAATCCTTGATCTTGTCTTTTTTCTCTGGGCTAGGGAGGGGCATATTAGGCTAGGGTTAGGAGATACTTGAGGCGATTAACTGCGCCAAGAATGTCGTCTCGGATATTAAGCAAGTCGGTGTCGCCTTCGGAAAGATAGCCGGGAAGCTCGTCCGACAAGAAAGCGATGAACTCATCGTTATATTCCCCAAAAGAATCTGGCGAGAAGTTGTCTAGCTCAATGCCAAATACAGAGGCCGAAAGGATGCGCCCATACTTTCCGAAGAATGTCTCTAGGAAATTGTCGATCTTTTCATCGAGCATCTCATACGCTTTCCCAAAGCTCTTATGCTGACTATAACTTTTTGTCTGCCAATGGAATATGCGAAGCTGATTCTGATAGGTCAGAAGATTGGTCAGGATTGTCTCGCCGTTGGCGCTTTCCATAAGGTTATACTTTCTTGTCAATCTTCTTGTCAGTAATCGGCCCACCAACAATCCAAGCATCGCAAGTCCGTTTGGCCGCACATTTAAAGTCAAAAATTTCGCAATACCCAAGATTCCCGCCCATTTCCACCTCACCAGCATCCTCTCCAATTCCCCTGCTTATGCAACCTAGTAGCTTCTTGGTTTGATTAAAGGCGGCACAATTACCGCAAAGCATCTTCTTGGCCGTGGCTACATCGCCTTGAAATTCACCAGCTTTCGCCTTCCAGTAATCCTCATTTGGCTCGTTGGGATTGGCGGGGCCATAGTTTGCATCGTCCACGGCGTTCTGCCTGTTTTCTAAATTGGTCTTGATGTCTTGCGTGGCGATGGGGCAAGCGGCGGGTTCTTCAAGCTGTTCGTCTCGGCTATTCATTTGTTTGACCAGCTTCTTTGCCCAAGCATATCCAGCGTCACCGCCCCAGAGTTGCCATGCTTGCCACCCCTTGCCTTTCTCGCTCCAAGTCGATCCTTCCTTGTCCACTTCATGCCGATCAAAGAAAGCCTTCATGCGCCTTGCCGTGTCGGGAGAAATTTCCTTGCCCCCAGACAAATCCCTAGCCCTAGCAATCCCAACTGGCGTGCCTCCGCGCTGACTAGCTGGCTTAGTTGCTCTTACTTCTAACCCTCTCTTGGCCGCTTCCTTTACGCCCTGTGGTGGGGTAAAATCAATGTCTGAATACTTTCCAAGCTCGCAAGCATTAAGCATTCCTTTAACCAATAGTTCAACGCTTTGCCTGTCTAAGGAACTTAAAATACTTGGAACTTTAGGGGTTAGTTTGCCCTCTTTTGTGCTACCAGTAGGAAGGTTTTCAACTGCGCCTTTTTCGGTTGGTTCACGCACTTCACCCACATCAATATCCCCATCACCGCCAGATTCGTATTTGCCTGTTTCTGTGTCTTGCTCTCCAATCGGAGGAACATCATTTGAGCCAAGTTTTTCTGGTTTGGTTTGTTCTGCTGGTGCTTGTGCCGCCTCTGCAACAGAAACTTTACCTGTGGGGGCAAGGGTTCCGACATTAATTCCACCTACAATGCTTTGAATAACTGAATCTGGAATATTGGGGAATGCTCCACGGATGATTGCATTCGCTCCCTCTTGAGTAATTGCACCAGCGGCAACTGCATTGATGATTTGAATAAGAGAGGAAATCTGCGCCCCATTGAGGGAGTAGTCGATGAGAGCCTCTTGACCAGTAGGAGTAGGCGAGCCATCCGTTGTTGCGCCCTGTTCCGTGGTAGCTGGAGAGCCGTCTGGATTGAGTTGCGACCTGCTCTGCGCTTG
>Ga0214921_10003136_pt1 | contig 25775 bp, 21 predicted proteins | sample LL1505_MetaG_FD_177992 | JGI IMG/M metagenome (GOLD analysis project Ga0214921, IMG submission 177992) | Freshwater microbial communities from Lake Lanier, Atlanta, Georgia, United States - LL-1505 | ecosystem: Environmental > Aquatic > Freshwater > Lake | place: USA: Georgia | collected... | reverse complement strand
ATTTCAGTTTATAATATTTCTTTCTTTAAAAAATAATAGACTTTCACTTTAAAATTAAATGACATATTTTTATTTATAACTAAAATAAATCAATTTTTTATTTTAATGCATCTAATATTTTTTGTTTTATATCTTGACAATTATTAGCAATTAAATCATAACTTTGTCCATATGTAATAATATCCATTAATGTTTTAATTCTTTCTGGATCATATTCATTTGACCTCATTTTATCACAACTATCAATAGTCCAATCATGACCTTCTTCATTCATATCTGATCCGGATATATTTGGATTTATTTTTCTTAATACACCTCCAGACGGTCCATATTCTATTACGTGATATTCATTTGTAGATGTTTTAATCATTATTCCAGCGTGATGTAATGAACCAACAGATATAGGTGCATCAGCTAATCCTCTTTTAATTCCACAAATTTCAATAACTTTATTTGTAATTGGGGTTGGTGGTTTTGGTAATGTTCTAATAAAATTTTTTGGTGCTAATAAAATGCCTCCTGAACATAATATACTTCTTGGATATGTATCAACATAAATGCTATCATGAATTTCTTCCTCATAATTAAAATTGTCTAATATAACATTTAATGCACATAAACGATAAATATTCTCTAAACGATTGTAAATTGGAAATACCTTTTTAATATAATCATAATATTCATTAAAGAATTGTTGTAGGTATTTGGTATAATATGGTATTTCTATATATTCATCATCTTTAATACAAGTAATATTTATTTTTTCTTTTAATTTTTTGAAATTTAAAATATTATCTTCTAATGTGTATTTAATGTCTTCATATGAAATAGATGCACTCATAATTGTATTTAATTTTTTAAACTCTATATGTTCAGCATTAAGTTCTGTTTGTTGTTTTTTTAAATTATTATCACTAACAAAGTTTGAAATCATATCAATTAATCTCATAAATCCATAATTATATTCAACATTAGATACTTTATATTTTTCATCTATTTCTCTCATACTGATCATATATGTTTCCTTTTTAATTAATTCTTCATCGGCACCATTAATAATTATAGCCATTAATATACGATAAATATGTTTCAATAAATAATCAGTTAAATATAATGTATCATAAACTGCTGAATTACTGGCAACTATTATAGGATAGACATAAGATTGATGATTACTGAATGTTTCTTTTAAATGTTGTCTCAAATCAATTCTCAATTGTTTTATTTTGTTTCCAATAATAAATTGTTCTATTTCAGTATCGGGATTTTTTAATTCATATTGATACCTATTATCAATCAGTTTAAATTTATCAAATATATCATATTCATCTATTTCACCTGTAAATATACCATCATCATCTGTTTTTAATGTTGGAAAATCATATGATGCTTTAACATTAAATAATCTCATATAATCATCTTTTGGAATATAAAGATAATTATCTACTATAAATTGTTCAATTTCATCAACTTTTTCCTCCATTTTGTTAATTGACATTATATATTAAACTATTTAAATAAATTTATTTCATTTTTATTTATTATCTTGTTGTACTTTTTATTTTTCTGGATTAGTTTCTTTTATTTTCTCCATAATTCTTTACTTTTTCTTTAACAATATTACTATTTTTCTCATAGTATTTTTATTTCCTTGTTTTTTTCCAAATGTAAATAATTCACTATCTAAAACTATATTTGCTATTGGAATAAAATAGTCTTTTCTATTATTCCTCAAATGGAATTGTTTTATCAGTTGGAATTAATTTAATCCATTTTTTATTAATGAACTCTCATAAAGTTCATTAATATTTGCTAATCCAGAAATATAGTTGTTATAAGTTGGTTCACTAATCTTGTATATAATAATGTAATACTTATTTGCTTATTAATTTTTATAAAAATGATTAATAAATAATTCAATAATATACCTACACATAAATTAATAATTATAAATTAACAGTACTTCAATATTATTTAGTTAAAAATAAAGACAAAAAGAAGTTTATAAAATATTAAAATGCACTCCAAGAAGTTTAATCTGTTAAATTAAAGATACTAAAATGAAGGGAATGTTTATATTCATTACATAAAACCAATTGCTTCTCAGTGTTAGTATTAGAAGAAAATCGCTATTATTAAATATTATTTAGATTTTAGTAATGTATCAATTAAAACAATTGAAGAATTTCCTGATAATTTAGACTAATTAATTTTGTTAATATGATTTTCTAACAATTTTTTCCAATTTATATAATTTTATCTATATAAATTTAAAATGGTACGAAATAAATTTAAGGACATTAATAAGATTGTTTATATTCATTTATAAATGACAAAAATTTCTTTTTGCCATTTATATCTTTTTTACCATTTTATTCCCAATCCGGCATTCCGTACTTCCCAATCTCCTCGATTTCTTTCCTGATTTTCTCCCGCATAGTAATCGCTTTCCACTCCTTATTGAACTTCTTAGTCAAGATTTTGCGTCCGTCATGATTGATTTTATGAAGGAAGCCACAATCTTTTTCGAAACAACGCAACCCATGCTTACAATTCACGACTCTCGAACCGTCATTAATTTCGATGAAATCTTTAATTTCGGGAGTTTCGTTAACAATTTTAAGCATAAGTGCACGCTCTTCAATCGGACGATGATGTTTAGCGGAACAATTGCCAACACAACAGAAGGAGTTGAACTTGCAATATTGAACAGTAGACATGATATCTGGTTGATCTGCTTGAAAGTAGATGAAATAAAACTAAAAGAAAGAAATCATTTTTTATAATAATTGAAATAAATTAATACAAATTTAAATTAAAAATTTTTATTATTTTTTTTATGTTTTTATTGGCTGACATTAAACCCCAATTAATATCATGTAAATTTTTTTTGAAATAATTGATAACATACTTATTAGCCGAAAACCATTTAATATTATTTTTATTTATAATTTTTATAATATTTGGATTTTCATTTCTACCAATATTAAATTTATCTATTTTAGCTGGATTTGCAATTAACATTTTTACGGCTTCATCATTCGAATTACAGCTCAAATGATCCCAATTAATTTTACTAGGATTTTCTTTTAATAGTTTTATTGCCTCATCGTTGGAATTATAAGACAGATAATCCCAATCAATTTTACTAGGATTTTCTTTTAATAGTTTTATTGCTTTATCGTTGGAATTTTGAGATAAATAATTCCATTTTATTTTATCTTGATTTTTGAGCAAAAAATTAACAGCTTTTTTATTAGGATTTGATGAAAAGTATGACCAAACTATTTTATCTTCATTTTTAAGTAAAAAATTAACAGCCTTAATATTAGGGTTTTTAGAGAATAAGTGCCATATAATTTTATCTCGATTTTTAATTAATAAGTCAATAGCTTTATTATTAGTATTTTCAGATAATCCAAAATATTGAGGATTATCTTTTACCAAAAATAAAGCATTAGGATTTTTAGAAAGTTCTATCGAATTTAATAAATATGGAATTAAAAAAAATGCATTTGGATTGGCTGATAATTCATCCCAATCAATTTTTTCCTGATATTTCTTTAATATTTCTATTGCATTTGGATTAGCAGATAATCGAGACCAATCAATTTTATTAATATTTCTTTTTAATAATGATATAGCATCGGGGTTAGTATTTGTAGATAATTGTGACCAATCTATTTTATTTCGATTTTTTAATAATAATAACATAGCACCTGGATTATTATTAGAAGACAATCGAGACCAATCAATTTTATCTAAATTTCTTTTTAATAATTTTAATGCCTCGTTATGTGTATTGGCTGACAATTGAGACCATACAATTTTGTTTTTATTTTTTAATAATATTGACATAGAGCTTGGATTTGCAGATAATACAAACCAATCAATTTTATTAAGATTTTTTTTCATTAAAGCAATTGCTTCGCGGTTAGTATTAGAAGAAAATCGCGACCAGTCAATATTGTCTTGATTTTTAAGTAATGTATCAATTAAAATAATTGAAGGATTTCCAGATAATTTAGACCAATCAATTTTATCTTTATATGTATCTGAAAGCATATATGCATATTTATTAGCCGACAATTGAGACCAATCGATTTTGTCAATATGATTTTCTAATATTGAAATTGCATTATGATTTCCTGACAATTTTTTCCAATTTATATAATTTTTATCTATATAACTTTGAAATGGTATGAAATACATTTAAATATATGTTATATTTAAAAAAGATATAAGGGCATTAATAAGATTTGTTTATATATATTTATAAAAATGACAAAAATTTCTTTTTGTCATTATATTACATCTAATTTTACTTCCCTTTCTTCACACCCATGCCAGCTCGAGGCGTTTTACCTTTAGGTTTTTCAACATCAGTATTTGCTTCACCCGCCTCACTATCAACATCAGCCTTTTTAGCTTCTTTCTCTTCCCGCCACAGTTTTGCGATGTGCAACATTTTCTCCTTTGCATTCATTTTATTATCAGGAGTTTCATTTTCCTTCAAATAAGCCATTTTCTCCTTCATGAATGCATTATACTTGGTAATTGTGCGCGTCTTCTTCTCTGGTTTCTCGTCGTTCTCGCTATCACTACTTTTTGCAGTTTTCTTCGCTTTCTTTTCCGTCTTAGTCAACTCATCATAAATGTCACCGATGGCTTTCTTGAGTTCTTTCTTAGAAATGTCATCAGGTTGAGAGTTGATATATTCGGTAATGCGGCGAATGAGTTCAGCAGTATCAATCATAGTGATAGTTTTGATCTTAAAGATAATAGAAAAATAAAAGTAATTAATCATTTTTTTTTATAAAATGAAAAAAATTAAACATATTTAAATTGATATAAGGGTTATTTTATTATATTAAATATGCTTCTATAGCTCAGTCGGTTAGAGCGAACGGCTGTTAACCGTTAGGTCGAAGGTTCGAACCCTTCTAGAAGCGTCATTATTTTTTTATTCATCATTTTCAAAAATGGTAATTTTGTTTTCCCCTTTAACAACTTCAATAAGTCGTTGAACAATATCGTTTGGTTCTTTATTTAATATAACAATAAGCTTATTATCAAAATCATCAATATCTTTTTGAGAATATTCAGGTATTAGATATTTTATTAAATCATCTGTTTCATTACTATTAATATAATTCTGCTTATCCTCTATAGAACTAATGGATAATCTACTAAAACTATCATCAATTAATTCATTAGATTTCATACCACCTTTTCTAGCTGAACTAGGTTCATATAATGGAAATACACTAAATAATACATCCATATTATAGCTGAATGGGATTTTATATTTGGGTTTAGGTTTTCTTTCTTTATCAAGTTTTAGATATTTATCATAACATAATTTAAATTTATTATATAAATCATCAAATGCAACATAATCACGTTGTTGATCTAATTTCATTCTGGCGATTGTATCAGGATTTCTAGAAGTATTAGGTTTATTTATTAATATGTCTTTACCACTTTTTGTTTCATATTCAAATTTATCACCATAAACTATTTTATTTAATTCAATATATCTGTCATAATCTTTATCAATTTTATTTCTAGTAAAACGTAATAATGATGACGTATCACTATTATAAGTTTTATTTAAATCATCTATTAAAAAAGCTAATTGCGATATTGGCAAACCATTAGATAAAATAGAATATTTATCATAATAACTATCATTAGTATCTAAAAATTCAACAGTAATATCTAAAAATGCAATATCATATTTAAATGTAAATTCGCGAATTTTACCAGTAGGAATATGAATAATAGTAAAATCTATCTTACATCTATAATCTAATGAAAATAAATCGACAGGATAAGTATTTTTAAATATTTGTCTAAATCTAAAATTTAATAAATTAGGATCTTCATCAATAAGAGTAAATTTAGCAGTATAAGCATAATCACCATCATCTATAATTTTATTTAATTTACTATTTAAACTAGTAAATAGTTCATTTTTATTATGTATAAAAAAAGAACATAATTTAAATAATTCGTCATTTATTAAACTAAATATATGATCTTTATTATCTTTTAAATTATGAGGTACATATACTTTAGTATCAATATCTTTAGTTATAGATATATCATTTTTATAACGTCTGGTTGCATCACCACCAACTACAAATATTCCTAAATTATTGTTGAGACTATGTAATCTACTATTAATATTTGATATACATTTATTTATATATGGTCGAAGACATTCAATAATATTAGCTTCAGTAGAATCAATAAATTTTTCAATATTATTAATAGATTTTATATATGTATATAATAAAATTTTGAAAATATTTTTATTAAATAAATATGTTTTATTGAATGTTAAATAATATAACATAGCGATATTAAATAATATGTTTGATTTTACATTAGGTTTAAGAATATGATTTTCAAATATAGATTCTCTAATTTTAAATTGATTATAACCTTTTTGTTGAAGAAATGAATTTTTCTTAAATAATTCTAATAATATATATACGCCATATAAATTAAGATAATTTAAATTATCATTTCTATCAACTGTAATTAAATTATTTATATTGAGAACTGGATTTGTATCTAATCTTTCTTTTTTATTAAAACATAAATCAATAGAAAAAATTGTTTTTGTTTTAGCACCAGCACCTCCTTTTCTTGAACGTGTTGATTTACGTGTTCCAGTAGCTGCTGGTGGAGGTGGAGGCGCTTTAACTGAAGATTTTCTAGATGTTGCTGTTTTTCTAGAAGTAGCTGCTACTGGTTTATCATCATATTCTAAAATGATTTCAAATCTATCAGATGGAAATATTGTATATTTTTCAGTATTTGAGCTGGGTATATCAAATCCAGAATCACTATCATAATCGACCTTATCATCGGCAGTAAGATCTCTTAATTTTTCATTTGATTTTATTTTTATTTTAAAATCAGGTAATTCTGTTTTTATACTAGCTTCTAAATTAGCTTTAATAGTTTCAATAGTTTTTCTAAAATAATTATTAAATATATCTCTATTATCTTTAAAATTAATAAAATAAAAAACGTCATAACTTGAAATATGAATTGCTGATTTTTCATAAATAGATAAAATATTATTGTCATAATGCTGTTTAAATAATTTATTCCAAGCAACTGAACCACCAATAAAATAATTTAACGATAATTGAGAATCTAGTCTTTTACTAGCCATAAAAGCTCTTAAATTCTTATTTAAATCATGAATGTTATTAACGATAATTCTACTATAATTAATTCTATCTAATATTGAATTTAAAATATTATTTTGTTTAATTTTATCTTTTAATAAAACATGTGTTTTACGATATATTAAATGAGGTGGTAATTCAATATGTAATAATTTAGCTTTTCGCTGTTGCCGAATACCATTTATGGTAGCTGCAGTTTTAGCTTTTCTACTTTGAATATGCGAAGCTCTTCTATCAAATTTGCTATCTTTATCAGCATCTACAATAACGACGTCCATTCTATATTATATTACATTTTTAATTATTTTAATTATTATAAATAGATATGAAATATAACAAGGGAGGGAGAATACCAGAAAATTTAGAAGATTCTCCTTCTAAAGTTGCTGAAGATCTTCCTAATAATGATGAAACAAAAGAAAAATCAAATATTAGTTTAATATTATCATATTTAAAATCTCACAGTAGCGAACCTGCAGCAAGTGAATCAACAAAAAATATATTTGCAAATACAAGTTTTAATACTTATTATGATTTTTATCGAGCTGTTAATGCTAATAAAAAAAAATCAAAAAGTAAAAAAAAGTCTAAAGTCGCTAAAGTTATATCATATAGTCAATTTAAGGAAAATTTAATAATGGATGATTTATATGTTAGAAATAAATTAGATACATTTTTTAGAGATAATGTTGATATTATAGAAAAAATTAATAATAATATTAATATTAAGAATTTAAGAAAAAATACATTATCACCAATAATTGAAGATTCTTTTAAAAGATTATCACCAATAAAAGAAGGAGGTTCAAGAAGATTAATAAAAGGTGGTAATAATAAATTAACATCATTAGGAAATTCATTTTTATCAGTATTACATATATTAGATAGAAAACATGATTTTAATTCAGATAGTTCAGTAGATATAAAAGAATATATTTATGATAATGGAAATGTTATTATAAATGGATTGTTAGGTACTAATCAATATTATAAAACACAAATATTAGATATGTATAATGATTCTAGTATGGAAAAAAAAATATTATTAAATACAATCGATAAAATAATCGATGGTTCATATATAGAAGATACGCAATCATTTGCTAATTTTTCATTTATAGATCGTGGAATAGATGATAGTTTAGATGTATATAAATTAAAAACTAAAAAAAGTTCAATTAATTTTGCTGCAAATATGGATGAAAATGACAAAATAGCACAAATAATTAAAGAATTCTTTAATTATAATGATAATACTAATAAATATATAAAAGATATTAATTTAACATCTATATTTAGTCAAGATATTGATGATGATTTTTATGCGAAATTAGGTGAAAAATTACGACCATTTGAAAATGCCTATGATCCACATGCAAGTGAAAAAATAGAAATACCTCCAAATATGGAAGATATATACAAACATATTACAGATCTTAATTTTAATAAACTATCAGTATCAGTACCACAATATTATTCAGCTATTAGAGATATAACAAGAGAATACTTAGGATTTGAATATTATAAAGATCCAGATCCTACAGTTAATAAATATTATTTAGCAATTTATTTTAAGGATAATAGTTTAATAAGTAATTTTAAAATATTTGATGAAATACGAGCAATACCACCGGCACCAGGCGTAACCATATATCATGAAGATATTATACCAGAATTATTATGTCTATATAGCGATACATCTATAACAAAATATGGAATATATTATAAAAAATCATTTAATTCAGTATCAAATATTAAAAAAGCGATTGATGCATTAATGACTATAAAAAAAACAGCAAATATTCATGCTGAAATGACTACTAAATATGATATATCTATCACTTTAGCAGATTATAAACGTAAATATAATAAAAATCCTGGCGAAGCTATAATTCATTTAATAATTACATATTTATATCATACGCAAAATATGAAAATAATAGTACAGCCTATGGGTAATATAAATGATATTCGTAAAAATATTATTACTAATATAATAGATATATTATTTGATTTAAAGAAATCAGGCGATTGGTCACAGGCATTATTTTGTTCAAACTATAATAAATTGCCTAATACTGATAAAGATTGTTTTTTTATTTCTGGTGATTTTTTAGCATCTGTGCGTTCTATGATGTCAACAAATGTTAAAAATTTATTTTCAGCAGATTATAAAACAATTGATCCAACTTCAGATGATAAAAAAAGTAATATGATAGGATTATTTAAAAATATGGAAAAAATTACATTCAAAGATTTGACAGCATTAGTAAGAGATAATATATTTAGTGAAGATATGTTTAAACCATATGCAGTATTTATAACGCCTGAATTATTTTTTTTGGATACACGTCAATTAGGAGAAAAAGAATTTAATGAAAATGACATAATTAAACAAGAAGAATTTAATTCAATAAACTTTAATAAAATATTATTAACTTTATGTTATATATTTATGTTATATTTGGCTGATAATGCATTAATAAATTTAAGTCAACAACTTGATCCAACACAAACCCCAATATCTAATAAATATAATTTAAATATATTACCTTATCCACGTCTTAAATTACCACAGGATATGTATGATATAGACGATCTATTAACTACTTCTGATTTTTATAATAGATATAATTTATTTACGAATTCAGATTATGGGCATCGCAAAGAATTGAAAGGTTTATTTGAATTATATATTAAAGATTTTAAATCAAAATATATGCCTAATTTTGATAGTGTCGATACAAATCATAAATATTCTGATGTCTATAAAATTATTATAAATATATCAAATGTTAATAAATTATATGATATAGTTGTTTGTAATAAAAATAATGATGATATGAGTCGCAAAGGAATTACAAAAATAAAAGAAATATTTAATACAAATGCAGAAAATATTTTAGAATTTATAAATAAATTTAATAATATTTATAATAAAGATACAATATTAAAAAAGGATATTGGATCACATTTCATACATAAATCATTATATGAAGAATATATAATTCATAGAGATTATGTTAATATTAGAGACACTTTAATTGCTATTTATAATGATATTGACCCGCTAGAGCGAGATAATTTTATAATTAAATTTAGATTTAAATTCAATATAGATAAAGATATTGTTAATAAGACTAAAATAGTAAATGATCTAAAAGCATATTTTACAGCAAATTCAGCTTTATTACAAACGCAACAAAATAGATTATTAAAAATTCGCAGATCATTAAATAAACAATTATCAAATTTAAATATTGATAGTAATATGTATGATTTATATGTAGATACAGTATTACCATTAAATAATAAAGCATTAATAAAAACACCAGGAATTAAACAATTATATGATAATTACTTAAAAGACCATGATCATAAATTAAAATCAATAATTACTAATTCTAAATCATATACAATTGCAGAGTTATTATTAGTTATTGAGAAAGCAATAACTGAAACATTTGGTAAATATGAGCAATTATATAAAATACTTGAAAATGTATATAGTGCAGATGATACGAGCTCGCGTTATATGCTTACGGCAAGAGACATAGAAAGATTACCAATAACATCGCCAAATATTAATAGAGAAAATAAAATATTTAGAGCAATACCTACTATACCAATACCAGCACCCATACCAGTACCATCATTACTACCAGCAGCACCCGCTACGGTAGCAACTGGACAAGCATCAACGTCTAGAAATGGAAAACGGCGTTTAGAACCACCAGTAATACCACCAGAGAGACAATCGCGTAGAGTACAATTAGCAAATACAAGAGAACAAGACGAAGTAGTAATAGATAAAAATAAATTTTTATTATTTTATAATAAAATAAAAAGTCATGGAGGAATAATAAATATCGGTCCTGAATATGATTTATTTAAAATGGTACCATCATTTTTAAAAGACATTCGCATATATGAAGAAAGCGAATATAAAAAGAAAAGTCCAAATACGCGAATGAATAAAATGTTAAGAACTATATGTTTATTAACATATATGTCAGATGAATTACTAACTATGCAATCACCATTAAAATTATTTAATGATTTATCGAGAGCGTTAGATGGAAATTATGAACTTATAAAAATTATAAATTTAACTAGAACAAATGTTAAATCAGATAAGGAAGATAATTATTTTTTCGGTCCAAACACTAAATTAGTTCGCTTAATAAAACTATATGTATCACATATGATCGAAGATGAATTAACAAATTATATTACAAAAGCAAAAATAGTTAATAATTATGGTTTAGATGCGATATTTAATACAACAACTAATTACGAAACTTTAAATATTTTATCTAATAAATTAGACATATTAGTTAAATTTGCAGGTGGTATTAAAACTCCAAAAGAGTCAACAAAAAAGGCAAAAAATTAATTTTGCCTTTATACTAACAATTCAAGAATTTGCAGCATCTTCGACCATATAATATATAGCATCATAGAGTCGAACATTACATTTAAACTTGCGGTGAAAATGTGTGTCATATATAGACTTCAAATTTTTATTATCAGAGCTGTGATACTCCTCGATAACTTCGGCAACAAATGCATCAATATTGAATGTCATTATGATTAATAGTAAATGGATTGAAATAAATCATTTTTATTTATTTTTTCAAATAAACAATACAAAAAAATGATTGTTATTATTTATAAACACATTATCAAAAATATGCTGCATATTTCAGCGAATATCAATAAAGAAAAGAGATATATGTATAATTACGTAAAAAATATTGGATTGGCTCATTATGGAATTATTTATGGTGGATTGGTTAGAGATGAAATTATAGCAACTCATTATCGAGAATTATTTGACAAACATGTGAAAGAAATTAAAGACGAAAATGCTTATAAAAATTATTGGAATGCATCTTATCATCCTGAAAGTAATAAAAGAATGACTATTCCAAAAGATATTGACATATATTTTCAAACACCTGAAAAATCAATTGCATTTATTTCAGCCTTAAATAGTTTCGTTAAGTCATATAATGGCACTATTAATGTTGTAAATGCTGGTAAAATTAGCGAGTTATGTTATACTCTTAATCATAATTTTCAACATAAGAAAATTCGTTTAATTTTCTATATTGGACGTACATTCAGTTATGCTGGTTGCAAAATTACGCTCAATTTGGATGTTATTATTAATAATAATTCAGATAGTATTATCGAACCTCCATTTAATAACGTTGATTTCACATGTAATTTATTAATAATGGTGAAGTCGGCTAATCTTAATAAATATGATATTAGATTATCACGTAATACAGGAACACCACTTGATACGATGATATATACTCAAAAACGAAGGATGGAATTAAGATTAATTGAAAATATGTTAATTGGAAATATTGAATTTATTAGAAATGTTGATTCGATTAATTGCGAATATATTAATGGATTGAGAATTATTAAAATGTTGAAAGTTCACCCAGAATTTAAAATTACTAATTTATTATTCGAAGAAATTACAAGCGATGATATTGATTTTAAAGTGCAAGATTGTGATATATGCCTCCATTCTATTAATGAATCAACTGATAATAAATTTATTAAAATTAAGACAAATAAACATAGTATCAATATTATGCATCGCTCATGTTTCTTAAAATATTTAGAAACTGAGGTTTATAAGAAATATACCAATACTGAAACAAATGAGATTGAATGCAAATGTACAAGACGAAATTTATTCAATTTCAAGAATAGTTATAAGTATTCATCATTATTTGAAGAATTATAATTATTTTTGTGCATTATAAAATCATAAAAAATAATCTTTACATTATTATAATAATGGATTGTATTTATTTAACAGCGCTTAGTTCAAATGTGGATGAAGCATTAAATATAATTTATTTACAATTAGAAAGTATATTTATATATGGTAATTTAAATAATACAACTGAAATATTAATTTATACTACTACTGAAATAAAGAATAAAATAGAAGAGAGTGAATTATATAATAATAATATTAAATTTGAAATTAATGATACAATAGGTGAATTAGTATCATTTAAATTAGCATCATTATTAAAATATTCAAAAATATTATATATAAATAATAATGTTTTTGTTAGTGGCGATGTTAATAATTTATTTGAATTATTAACTGATGATAAATTATATGGATTTGATGATAATCGGGATGTTTTACTATTTACAAATAAAACAGATGTAGATACTGCAACTGTAGATATAACATTATTAGCTGATTATGTATCAATACCATCGACTGATGCAACAAAAGAAGTATTGTATTATCAAAATACACAACCATTATATAATGAAATGTTAGCAAAATTCTTAAAAAATAAGGATGATACTATAAATGCAATAATAACAAAAACTAAGAATTATATAACGGCTAAGTTAATACCTCATATTAATGATAGTTGTGATATATTAGAAAGAAGTATATTTACTTTACAACATACGGCATTTAATGATTATTTTATAAATAGGGCTAAAAATATATGTAGTTATGTTTTAAATAAGAATGTAAAAAATGTATTAGAAATAGGATTTAATGCTGGATTTTCGTCATTATTAATGCTGATGGCTAATCCAAATCTAAAAGTTATTAGTGTTGATATTGGAATGCATGGATATACTGTCCCATGTTATAACGAAATGAAGACTTTATTCGGCGATAGAATAACATTAGTAATTGGAGATAGCATGGTTGCATTACCGCCAATAAATGAGAAATTCGATGTTATTAATATAGATGGAGGAATAAATATGGAATTAGTTGTGAATGATACAATACATTCATATAGATTAGCAAAATCAAAATCAATAATAATAATGAATAATTGTAGTATGAATATTATATGGTGTAAATATAAAGAACTTTTAGGACTTAAGAAATTGAATGTATATACTTATCAATCTGATAATTTTGACTCGGTATATGTACAATAAAACAATATTAATAATGCTAAATGTTTTGTGGGATTTTATTTGCGGATCTTCATTAATTCTTAATATAAAACCATATACAATACCTCATAATGAATTATGGATAAATAAAAATCCAGATAATAATTTATTTGGATATTTAATAATTTCATGGGGTTTAATGAGATATTATGGTGTCAAAAACGATTTAAAGGAATTAATAAGTATTTCTTATATATATGAGGGATTAATAGTATTGAATGAGATATTTATAAATAAACGAATAAAAATGGTAAATGGATTATTTGTATCATTATCATCGTTTATAATAGTTTTTATTATTAATTAAATTTATTTTTATATAAGGATAGCATAAATTTACCCTTAAATGAATATCATAAATTATATATATAAAAAGTTAATTATATATATATTTAATATGAAAACTATTTTAAAACGCGATGGAACAATCGAGGAATTCAATATTAATAAGATTGAATCGGTTTTAAAAATTGCATTTAGCAACACTAATACTACATGTGATTCCGTGGATAATATTTTATCATACATTTTAATGGAATTGGAGAAATATGATGGGAATGTGTATAAAATTGAGGACGTTCAGGATTTGGTTGAAAATGCATTAATGATTTTTAAATATTATGATACTGCAAAACATTATATTCAATATAGAAATAATAAAAATATGGTTAGAAATAATTCAAGTTATTTATCTAAAATTCCAGACGATATTATTACACCATGGGGAATGTTAGGTTATATTACATATAAACGAACTTATTCGCGTAGAATTAACGAAGACGATGATAATGATGAGACAACTGAAGAATTTAGAGATACAATTATTCGCATTTTAGATGGATGTCAAAATCAATTACATGTAAATTTTACAAATAATGAATTGAAAAAAGCATATACTTATTTAATGAGTTTAAAATGTTCAGTTGCTGGTAGATTTCTATGGCAATTAGGAACTAAAAATGTATCAAAATTAGGAATTATGAGTTTGCAAAATTGCGCATTCGTTAAAATCGACGAACCAATCAAACCATTTTTATGGATTTTTGACGTTCTAATGTTAGGAACTGGTGTTGGTTTTAATATTCAACGTGAGAATGTAAATAAACTTCCACCAATTTTAGATAAAGAAATTTTGATTACTCGGTTAGATACTAAAGATGCTGATTTTATTGTTCCGGATAGCAGAGAAGGCTGGGGTTCATTATTTGAAAAGATTTTTGAGGCTTATTTCTATAAAGGAAAATCTTTTACATATTCGACTGTGTTGATTAGAAGTGCTGGAACTAAAATTAAAGGTTTTGGAGGTGTTGCATCAGGACCCGAAGATTTAGTTAAAGGAATTAAGAATATTCAAGGTATTTTGAATAATCGCAGGGGTGCTAAATTAACTGGAGTTGATTGTTTAGATATTATTAATATTATTGCATCTATTGTGGTTGCTGGTAATGTTCGTAGATGTCTTCCTAGAGGTTCGAAAGTTCATACAAAAGGAGGTTTAATTAATATTGAAGATATTATTGTTGGTGATGAAGTTTTAACAACTTATGGTTATAAAAAAGTAAATAATAAATTTATTCAAGGAGTTCAGCCTGTATATACAATTGTAACAAATAAAGGGTCGTTCAATTGTACTAAAAATCATAAAATGGCGATTATTACGTCAGACAATCAATATAAATGGGTTGAAACAAATTCTCTAAAACCAAATAATAAACTAATTCTAACACGTGAAGCCATTCCAGGTACTGACAATATCTCATTACCATCATTTGAATTTACGAATAGAAAAGATAGAATTGAAGTTCCAGAATATAATGAAGATATCGCATGGTTCTTTGGTTATTTAGTTTCAGGTGCAGTTATTGAAAAACCTATTATGAGAATTAAATGTAAGAATTATAATCAACTTAAAAAATTATGTAAAATTATTAAAACTTTTAGTGAAAATATTAGTTTAACAACTACAGTAGATAAAATTAATAATAATTATGCAATTGATATTAATTCAACAAATTTTATTAATTATATTTCAACTTATATTAAATCAAATTCAGTTCCTTATTTTGTGAATGAAACATCATTAGAAAATCGATTAGCATATATTATTGGTGTTATTGATGGTTTAAAAAATAAATTTGATGATATTGTTACAATTACTCATCATAGCGATAGTTATATTAACGATTTAAATAATCTTCTTTATTCATGTGGTATTGAGTGTAAAAAACAAGTAAATAGTATTATTATTAATGATATTAGTGCATTTGTTAATAATAGATTGTTGGATACTTCTATGAAATTATCGCCAACAGCAAAACCATCACCAACCATTACTATTAATAATATGAATTGCTCAACAGCTGAAATAATTGAATTTAAATATAATATTGATGTTGAAACATTTGATATTGAAGTAGATGAAGTTCATGAATTTTTCTGTAATGGTTATTTAACCCACAATTCAGCACTCATTTGTTTGGGTGATTATGATGATATTGATTATTTGAATGCTAAGAGATGGGATTTAGGAAATATTCCAAATTGGCGTTGTATGAGTAATAATTCAGTTGTTTGTAGTGATATCACAAAATTACCAGAAGAATTTTGGGAAGGTTATAAAGGTAATGGTGAACCATATGGATTAATCAATTTAGAATTATCACGTAAAATTGGAAGAATTAAGGATGGTGAAAAATACCCAGATCCATTAGTAGAGGGATATAATCCATGTGCCGAACAATCATTAGCAAATTATGAGACCTGTTGTTTGGCTGAAATTTATTTATCAAATATTACAAGTTATGATGAATTACAAGAAATTGCAACGATTTTATATAGAATTTGCAAACATTCATTATTATTGAAATGTCATCAAGAAGAAACAGAAAAAATTGTTCATAAAAATATGCGAATGGGTATTGGCATTACTGGATATCTACAAAGTTCAGCAGAACAAAAATCATGGCTATCTAATTTATATGAATATTTGCGAGAATATGATGTTAATTATTCTAAAAAAATCGGTGTTGGAACTTCTGTAAAACTGACAACTATTAAACCATCAGGAACATTATCATTATTGGCTGGTGTATGTAGTGGTGCACATCCTGGAATTTATCAATATTTTATTAGAAGAATTAGAATTTCATCATCAAATACAACATTAATTAATTTAGCAAAAAAAAATAATTATTTTGTAGAATATCAAAGAAACTTTGACGGAACCGATGATAAAAATACGATGATTATCGAATTTCCATGTTGTTATCCAGAAGGAACAGTATTAGCAAAAAACATGACAGCAATTGATCAATTAAACGTTATTAGAGAATTACAGACCAATTGGAGTGATAATTCAGTATCTGTTACAATTTATTATAGATTAAATGAATTGGATGATATTAAAGAATGGTTAAGAACTAATTATACAGAAAATGTTAAATCATGTAGTTTTCTATTACATAATGAACATGGATTCCAACAAGCACCATTCGAAGAAATAACAAAAGAAAAATATGAAGAACTAATTAAAAAAGTCATTCCAATTACTTCATGTAATATTAAAACGCAAAGCGATAGCGAATTAAGTTCTGATTGTGCTGGCGGTGCTTGTCCCATTCGATAAAAATTGATTTATTTTTATTTTATATTTTTATTATAAAATGTTAAATTACTTGGATACTGAAGTAAAATTTTACGAGGATAAAGCAGGATTCACGGATACTAAATTATTATACAGATATAATAAAGAAGTTGATACGTATATAATGAAAGCTGCAGTAAAACGATTGGAAGCAGTATTCAAAAGAAAAATAAAATATAATAAGTAAATGGAAGCAGAAGAAATTCAAAACGAGATATTAAAATTAAATGATTTGATTGTTAATTCAAATTATATAAATAGTAGCAATCGTTCATCAAAAAAGAAACAAATTATAGATAGATATAATGCATTATTTATAAAATATGCAGATTTTATTTCTAAAAACAAATATTATTATTTACATCGTTGTTTTTATCATTTATTTATAAAATACATTATTAATATTTATACTTATAATATTTATAAAAATTATATTGGTGTGGATATTTCATATTTTGACGAATTATTATTATTTTTGGGCATTTATTATGTTAAAGAATATAATATTAATTATGAAATACCAATATATGATTTAAAACAAATTAAAAGAATAAAAGGAAGCAGAATAAATAATATAATAAAAGAAATCTATAAATCTATTGATAATATGATTGCATTAGATGATGAAGTTCAAAAAGAAGAACCACCGCGATATATTACAATACCACAATATAATCCAATATGTTGGTTTATATCAATATTAACTGGTATTTGTTATAGTGATTTAAATAAACAATTAATTTTAAAATCAAAATTAAAATCGAGTAATAATATATTTACATTATTAGTGAAAAAAATAATAAATTATGTTACTAAAAATTATAAAGAATATAATGAAAATATATATAAAGATTGTAAATTATTTAAATTTTTAAAAATAGCACCATTAGATGCATTACAAATATTAATAATTAAACAGTATTATGTATTTGCACGTGAATATAATAGTACATTAAGTAAAACTTCAAAAATGAAATTACCAATAAATGATGATAATGAATCTGAATTATATGTATCATTTGATGAAAAAGTATTCAAACCATTCATAGAATTTTTAGAAAGTGGTAGATTTGAATATAGTAGATATTCATATTTTGCACATTTTATAATTATTAATGTCGTTTTTAACGAGAATGAAAAAAAATATTATTTATCAATTAATGAAAATACAAAAGTATTTGGAATATTGGCAATAGATGGATATATATTAGCGTATTTATATGATTTATTGAATATATATGCTAAATATATATATGTTAATATGAGTCATGGTAAATTATCATATTATAAATCAGTAGTAGATTATACAGGTGATGAAGATGAAAACGATAATCCACAAATATTAATATTAGAATTTAATAATGATACCATAGATTTGACTGATATATATTATTTTCAAGAATATGATGACGATGTATATAAATTTGAGGATGATAATAAAATATTAACATACAATAAAAGAAAATATAAATTAGATTATATACTACATTCTAATAATTCAGGAAATTATTATCATACTATTAGTGGCATAACTTATAATAATAAACAATACATTCACGATTCAGATTATAAAATGCAAACATTTTATTGTGATAATATGGATATAAATATAACATGCGATTTAATGGAACAAAAATGGAATACAAATATATTTAAAGAACTTCATTATTGTACTAGTGGATGCAGATATTATATTAATTGTGATTTAGAAGTTGCTAATAATTTATGTTTCACATATTCTTATAATATAACTTATGTATATGTTTTAATTGATTAAAATTATTCATCATTATCAACAACATTAGCAATAATGTTACTTTTTCTATAGATAACTTCTCGTTTGTCAAGATTCTCAAAACGCGCTAATGTAAATAAATAATCACTCAATCTATTTAAAAAAATTAGACAATTAGGTGGAATATGCGAATATACAGTACTTTCAACAATATTTACTAATTTTCTTTCACATCTTCTAGTAACAGCACGAGCGATATGAATGTTGCCAGTAGGTAATATGAAATTATTAAGTTTCGGCAATTCATTAGTAATATCATCAATTTCTTTTTCTAATAGTTTGATAACAACTTCATTTTTATCAAATGTATATTTATGTGTTGGATTTGCAATAATGGTGCATAAATCAAAAATCCAAATTTGCAAATCTTCAAGTAATCTGGATGAAGTAATATTACCAATATAACAATTTAATTCATCTAAATCACCAATCAAATCAATTAAAACAGATGATTTAGAAATTTTAGCAGAGTTATATAAACTTGTTAATCCTTTGTCGCCATTCTTTGTATAAATTTTCATGTTATTTAATAATATTAATTTATATTTATATCAAAAAAAGCCAAAAATTTATTTTTGACTTTATATCATTCCATCAATTAATACCCACCCTCATCATCGCTACTATTATCCTCATCTGTTTCGATTTCATCGTCGTAATATTCATCATCGGCGTCGTCATCGAATGGATTATAATCATCATCGTCATCCTGATCATCATCGAAATTGTCAGGGTCCTCATCATAGAACCAGATTTCACCATGTCCGTCGTTCATCGGGTTTGCAGAGCGATAGTAATCAATATCTCCCATAATTGCTTATAATTATATATATATTATTAATAATCATTATTTTATTAATTTAGAATAAAAATAATACAAATTTATAATTTGTCAAGTGTTATACTAAATTCATTATAAAATTAAAAAAGCCAAAAATTTCTTTTTGACTTTTATATCATTCCTTCAATCCATCTTACAACTTACGCAGCTTGTCCATGTCCTCATCGCTGATATTATACTTGTCCTTCATTTCAGCCAGAATCCTCTCCTTAGAGGCGCGATGCGACTTCTTGCCCCATTCCTTGTTCATAACTTCCTTCCTGAAATCGTAACTGCAGTAGTGCTTGAAGTTGCATCCAGACTTTCCACAGAGAGGACCGAAGAAACACGGAGCATTTCTCACACCATCTGGATCGGTTTCCCGATGAAGAGACTTATCGAAATGCGTATCGAATAACTCCTTAACCGCTTGCCGATCCTTAATATCCTCGATATAATGCTTGCGCTCGCAGTCGTCACGGTTGCAGGTGCAGGAGAAATTGCAGTTCTTGATATTAGCAGACATTCCTATTGGTATGTGAAAAGAATTATATAATTAAAAATCATTTTTATATGATTTTAGAATAAAAATAATACAAATTTATAATATTAAAAATGAATTCATTAATAATGCTAATAAACCGCCGATAATTTGAGATACGATATATGCAAATGTAGTGACCAAATTAATATTACCTTTAACATACATCATTATACTAACAGCTGGATTGAAATGTCCACCTGAAATCTTACCACCAAAATAAATAGCCGCTAATAAACCGGCTGCAATAGCAATAGGACCATATGATTCAGCAACAGCAACTAAAATAATCGATAAGAAAAAGAATGTTCCTAATATTTCAGCAACAACCGCTTGGAGTTTCATATATATATTCTATATAATATTATTATTATTATTATTATTATGACAATAATTCAATCTGTTCTTTTTCTGTTAGTTTAGTTTTGCCACCATATTTATAAGCTAATTTCTCGCTAATAAGAATACTTGAAAAACTAATAGCATCCGCTTCAGTTTTATAAATATCAGCTAAAACCCGTCCATATTTATCGAAATCATAACATACAATATATACATAATAACAATTATTATTTAATTCTTTTGCAATCTGTTTTTTTAGAATATCATTTTCTTTAATATCTAATGTTTTACCTGTAATTAAATTAAACATACGTAGTTTTGCTTTAATGCCTAATTCTTTATTATCGCTTAATTTACTATTTGTTTCGCAAGTATCGACATCATTTAATCTAACAATAATTTTATAATAACTATCTTTAAAATTAATAACTACTTTAATTGTATCTCCATCAGTAATACTAACTACGCGAGAAATACATTTAAGACCGTTAAAACTAAATAATGGCGTATTTAAATCATTATAATTTTCCATAATTATTATAATAATTATTTAATTCTTAAATGCAAAGTAATCATTAAAACCACCAGTAATTTCTTTATAATAATCATTAAACGATTCTAATTTAGCAGATGCAGTAGGTGTTGCTGCTACTAATTCACCATTCGAATATTTTTGAAAGTTATTTTGAATATTTATGCCGACTGGTAAATCCAATTCTCTTTGTGTTGAAGACCTAATATAAGATTTACTCAAATCATTATTTATTTTTAATTTAATTAAAAAATTTATATATTCATTAATTATTTTATTTTCATCAGCAGGATTTTCCTTAATTAAATTTTCAGTAATATCATATGAATTTAATAATATTACTTGTTCTGTCATTCTATTCTAATAAATTATTTTATTTTAGCATCAATTATATATTGTCTGCTTTGTTCTGGTGTGCGAAACTGTTTATATTGACTTGGTTGTTTTGATAAATCACTTATAGGACTATTATATTTTTGAAAATTATTATAAATATTAATTTCTAATGGATTTTTTAACATATCTCCTAAATCACCACTCTTACTAATAGTAGCCGTTGTTTTAACATCTTGTTTACTACTTACTTTATTTACTAAATCAATAAATTCATTAATAATATTTTCTTTATTTGCAGGAGTTGATTTAATCAAACCTCTCATATTTTTATACGCAGCTATTAGAATATCATTCGACATTATTATTATTATATTATATTATAATTTAATAATTGTTTTTGAATAGGTGTTAAATTTAACGACGTTAACCATTCTCCTTTATCTTTAATATTAGCATTAGTTGTATTAGTATTAGCAGTCGGCGTTGAGACGATATTGAATGTTAGTTTTTCGCCAGTTTTAAGATAATCATTTAGAGCATTTGAAACGTTTTTAAGTTCTTCATCGGTTAAATGTGCATCCCATATTAATAAATATGATAAAGCCCAATCGCTATTATAAGTTTTTGAAGTTGGATTATTATTAATTGTTAAAGTTTGACTTTTATTAATATAAGTAGTTGGTATAATTAATCCTACTGAATTTCCATTAATTATTACATTATCAGTAGGTAATTTAGAATTGGTATTTTTAGCACATGTAACAACCCAAGAATCAACGGGACTATTAGATATATATCCTTTTGAATATTCAGTATTGTTATACGTAATAACACCTGTTTTATTATTATAATGTCCATGATAAAATAAATTATTTTCATTATTATCAATCGATTGTAATATCATATTATTGGATGATGGTTCAGTAGATGTATATTTAGTAATAGAACATATAGTAAAATTGCTATTTATAGAATTTGATGGAAATATGATACTACCATCTATTTTAGAACCATATATTAAAGGTATATTATTACTAGTTGTAAATTTAACATTCGACAGCATATTTGAGGCTAAATCGCGAGATTTATCACCTATAAAATTAGGTAATATATTTAGTTTAGCATCATAATCACCAGCATAATAACCAGCCCATAATTGTTTTGAAATATTTAAAGCGGCTGATGTAAATTTTTCGAGTGGTTTTATACAATTTTTAGCTGCTAACTCTCTTGGATAATTATTATAATATGTAATGTCATTTTTAGCAGGATTATTGATATAATTAATAAATGATTTATAAATAAATTCTAATTTATCACTTTCTAATGCTTTGTCCCATATTAATATATGAGATAAAGCCCAATCACTATTAGAAGTAGGTGGTAAATTAGAATTTATATTTAAATTACCATAAATATTAGTTAAAGATGGATGATTTATATAAGATTTGTAATTATCTAAATCACATCCTATTATAGTCGATGTTTTACCTAAACCATCATAAGATACACAAGTAGCAACCCAATTATCAAAACAACTAGTATCTGTACTTTTATACATAATGTCTGTGCTATTATTATAATCAACGATACCAGCCCAATTATCACTATGACCAATTTTAGTAATCACATCAAATTTATTTTTTATTGTTAAAATATCTTTATCGTTACTGCCATTATATTTTGTTAAAGCACATATTGAATATTGAGGTTTATCGACTAATAAAGTATTAAAATCAATATAACTATGAATGTTTCCATAAATATATGGTATTTTTTGATTATTAATTAATTCTTCATTATATAAAATAAGATTATCTTTAGCTATATTTATATCATATTTAGCATTATTTATAGAACGAATATTATAAACCTTATCAATATTTCTACAGACATCATAAGCTCTAAAACCTGTTAAAAAATTATCATTAATTATATTAGCAAACGTATATTTATTTGTCATTACTTAATTTTATAATATAAAGTTTTTTTATTTAGTAGCTGGTATACTTGGGAAGTTAGTATATAAATTTATACATTCATTATAAACATCAGTATTTATTTTATCTAATTGAGTAAAACTTTTACCACCATCAATACCTTTTTTAACAATATCATAATTAATTTTACATTTAGAATATGCAACACAATCTGGAGTATTTTTATTAGCATCATTACATAAACACCATAATTGCGATTGTTCGTAATCATTATCACTTAAAACATTAATATTTGTTAAATCGCTAGTGAATGATTTTAATAATGGTGTAGGCATTTTATCGCTAGTTAAACATATTTTACTTTGGACAGGTTTTTTAGCTGCATTTAAATCAATAATTGTATCAACTTTAACATTAGTATTCGCCAATATGTTTTCTAATTCCATCATTTTATTTAAAAATGATTGAACATCTGGTTGATTAGCATCAACAACAGGTTTAGCAGCAGTAGCAGTAGCCCCTGTTGCTAAAGTACCATTTATAGTTGAAATCTTATCAGTTAAATCTTTTATTTGTGAATTTATACCAACTGTATTTTTATTAATATTTGCTGAAAATTTAGCATTCAAATAATCTAATTGTTTAGATACTACTTTTAATTTATCATCATTTGATAAATTAGCTATATTATATAATAATGGTTCGCCAGTTGCAAGATAATTATTAAAACTGTCAGCAACGGTTTTGATGTCATCATCATTTAATACACTATCCCATATTATAATATAACTTAATGAAAAATCAGAACTTTCATCAATAAGAGTTGGGTTATTATTGATAGATAATTTTAAGCCTCCTTGACCTCCGCTCTTAATACCAGATGGAATATTATTAATATAAACATTATTGGGAATATCACCTTCATTTTTAGCACAAGTTGCAACCCAATCTGTTAAATTACCAGTAATATCAACATTTGCAGTTTTATATTCATTATAATAAACTACACCTCGTTTGCCATCTTTATGACCATGTGCCCAATTATTGTCAGTAGTTGAAATTAAGATTCTTTTATTATTAGTATTTGTATAACGAGTTATTGAGCATATTGTAAAATTGGTTGGAATACTATTAACTGGGAAATCAATTTTAGTATTTTTAGATCCAGAAATAGAATAAATATTTCCAGTAGCTCCATTACCAATAGTTTGTTGGGAAGTAATAGTACCTGTTATTTTAGCATCTTTATCAGTACGTCCAAATATATCCGGTAATGTGCTAGTCTCTGCTATATAATCTTTAGCAAAATACATAGCAAATGGTTTATTGATTAATAATAATGATAAGAAATCTAATTTTAATGTGGGTGATACAACTTTAGGCACTACAACTAATGGTGTAGCTACTGGAGTAGCTGGAGTTGCTGGTGTTGGTGTAGCTGGTGTAGCTGGTGTAGCTGGTGTTGGTGTTGGTGTAGCTGGTGTTGGTGTAGCTGGTGTTGGTGTTGGTGTAGCTGGTGTTGGTGTAGCTGGTGGAGTAGCTGGAGTAGCTGGAGTAGCAGTAGGCTCCGGTGCATTTAGCGCGGCTTCTCGAGCTGCTTTAATTTCGGCTATGGTTGGTAATGGTTTATTTGGCGTAGTAGC
>Ga0214921_10003134_pt1 | contig 25801 bp, 26 predicted proteins | sample LL1505_MetaG_FD_177992 | JGI IMG/M metagenome (GOLD analysis project Ga0214921, IMG submission 177992) | Freshwater microbial communities from Lake Lanier, Atlanta, Georgia, United States - LL-1505 | ecosystem: Environmental > Aquatic > Freshwater > Lake | place: USA: Georgia | collected... | reverse complement strand
GATATATTTAGGTAAGATGCACGCAATGCCGGGGAGTTTACCGGGAGGTAAACAACCCCCGCGGGCAAAAAGTATACTTCCCCATAAGAATGTATGGGAATCTATACAAATACCTGTAATATAACTGTTATATTACAGGTATTTTTGCAAAAATCGGCTGTTTCTTATAGATTGTATACTTTGTGGCCGCGGGCGTTCCTTACCGGGAGGTAAAAATGGATGGATTGGTAGACTTTTCAGTCCAGCAACTCAAATGGGACACCCCAAAACGCGCGCTCCTGTCGGATTCGCTCGGCCTCCCGCATCTTCTCGAACTCGTACTGCTGTGCGATAGCGGCAACAACCCGCCGTGCCTTGTGTAGTGCGTCTGCAAGTGCCATCATATCTGCCGTCGACGAACGACGGGCGGCACGGCGGGTCTTGACACGTGATGCGATTGAATCGTTGATTGCCAACATCTCCTCTGAAAACCGTCGGTAGTAGCGGCAGGGCTTCAAATTTTGGCACCTTGTGGATATCAAGTTGCCAAAAATGGAATACAATATCTATAGGAGCCGCGGGGGAGGTTACAAAAAACTCGCGTTGGCGTGGCCCTAGGCACGGTTGCGGCTGCAGCCAGGGCAGAACTCGTCTGGCCAGTTTGCGACACAATCATTACAGAACATCTCATCACAATCCTCTCCCTCACACATACTAGGAGGGCATCGTATCCTCTCATCAAATAGATGAATCAGCTTCCCGCATTTATAACACGGAATCATAGTACCACTGGGCTCTTTGCAGTTCTTACAGTATACACTAGGCGGCGGTTTAGCGGCCAGTTCAACAATTGGAGCCGGCTGCTCAACAATTGGAGCCGGCTGCTCAACAATTGGAGCCGGCTGCTCAACAATTGGAGCGGGCGGTTCTGGTTTCAGTACCACAAATTGCCGTTCTAAATTTTTGAGCTGATATGTTTTCTCTTCATCGAGATGCAGTGCGTTGGCCTCGGTGATGGTATTATGCAACTCTGGGTGACGGCCGATAATGAGCTCGTACCTATCACGTTCTAGCTGTTTCTCTGCTAGCAATTTATACTCCATCAACGCAAGCTTTGCTTCCAATCGACGTTTATCACTACGCAGATTCGCAATGACGCTGTCTTTCTGGACGTGCTGATTTTTGTACTGCATTGCTAAAGACTCTGCACTCTGAATCTTTCGGATTAAGAAATTATCAGATTCTGATTCAGCGGCCTTAATAGTAACAGTAGCCGCTACTGGCCGCTTACCGATCAGAGCATAGATTGCCTCTATCTGTTTGTCAGCTGGGCACTTCTCGAGATGCTTCTTAGCAGATCCTATCTGCTGATGATACTGTTTGCAACATAGACAGAGATAGAAGCTGTTCCTAGTAAGATATGGAGCCGTAAATTTTGAGGCGGATGCGTAGATCTCGAATGCGTGTTTCACATATTCTAAATGATGCTTAATAAGGTGTGGGCCGACTGTACGTGATTCAAAGTTTTTATTGCAACAAGGACACTTATAAGCTGCGGCTCTCTTCTCATTCTTCTTCACTGAAGCGGAAATGGATGTTGCTTCGGTGCTCATTTGAATTACCGGGAGAGAAGAATATCATCCATTGAGCGATGGATGGTAATTCAAATTTGTCATCCATTGGGACAAGAACATCTTTTGTCATCCATAGGGGGTAAAAACATCATCCCTGTATCCCTATTGGCAAAATCCTAGCCTGGCTACTTGACACTACCCCCATCCTCTCATCGAATCCTTTTTACTACTTTTTTGGATGATAAAAAGTGGTTAATGGATGAATAAAACTAGGTAAGAGATATAGTAGTAAGGGAAAAGGGAGAACCGGGATACAATTTATGTGGGGTTGTTACGACAGCACCCACTCCTCAAATAGTAGGCTCCTGTTCTCAGCCTGCAGTTCCTCCAACCTTGTCTTGTACCAACGGAGCATTGCTGTAGTGTGGAGACGCGGCCCCTCAACATCGATAAGTGCCGTGTACTTTTTGATCATCTCCTTTGCTAGCGTGATGCGTGCCAGATTCGTCGTTACCTGCTCCTCCATTGCCTATTGTAGCTGGCCGCAGCGGCCTTCAAATTTGGCCCACAAGGGCCACTTAAAGAGTCATACTAAAAATCGCACCTCAATGTAATGAGACTGCTCTCTATCACCGAGTCCGTGAAGCCAGATAAGAAGTTCACGGCCATCTTCGATGTTGACGGACGCAAGAAGACGACACACTTCGGTGCAGCAGGGATGGACGACTACACAATAACTAAGGACAAGACGCAGCGTGCCCACTACCGCGAGCGGCACGCCAAGGATCTGAAAACCAACAACCCGACGCGTGCCGGCTTCCTCTCGTACTACATCCTGTGGGGTGATAGTGTGAGCCTGAAAAAGAACATTGACAGCTATGTCAAACGCTTTGATCTGTAGTGCCACATCTTAACCGTCATAAAAATCCCGCACAGCGGACTTTTTACGTCGTATTTATTTGCCCTAAAGGGGTGTATCAGTTAAACCAGCCGCCCTGATTGAACCGGTTGTATTTCCAGCGGGGCGGTGCACCCTCACCCATAGCCCCTGTAACGGAGGACGTCGAGAGTACATCGTCGTCGTTGTAGTCGCTGTTGTAGTCGTTGTTGTAGTCGTTGTTGTCGTCGTCGTCGTAGCCATAATCATATGCAGGATTGCCGTAGTTGTCGAGTTGAATAATATCATTAGCGGCGGGTGCGGGTGCGGGTGCGGGTGCGACTACCCCCATAGCTACGGCAAGCGGTGCGGCAAGGGCAGCAAAATCCGTTACAACGAATCCTGGGACGTTAATCGGCCCGTCGTCCTGTACTGGTGCCACAAAGCCAGGCGGCACAGCCATCAACGCAGCCAGTGCCGCAGCCGGTGCCCCCATCACTGGTGCAACCGGTGCACCCTCCAGTGCCGCATCTTCTGGCTCGTCGGCCTCCCACCAATTCTGAGGAGGTGCCTTTCGCCCGCCCCGCCCCGCACCCATCGCACCCTCCTCACCCTCCTCACTCTCCTCATCTGTCGGTATCTCCATATCGGCATTTAATCCGGCCAGAAACATCTGTTTCGTGAGCCCCGGGTTGAACCCGTTAGCAATAAGTACCGCAAATCCATTAACACCAGCGGGTATCGCAACGCCGTCATCGACGAGATAGAGCATAGCTGTGTTATCCATCTCAACTTTGTCGGCGTCATTGGCCATCTCATAAATAGCCTCTAGCTGATTATTGAAGTCTGCTGGTTCCGGCACTAATGCAAAGAGATCTCTTAATGCGTTATAGATGGCAGCACTAACCGCTCCGCCTACCATTCGTGGCCGCCCGTCACCGTGTATTTGTAGAGCCGCCTTAGCACGCTCTAAAATACGGTTGTATTCATCGTGTAACGCATTCGCGGCATCTCTTTCTTCGGCAGTGAGCGGCATCAGTGTTCGTATTACTGCTCTTAGCATTCGTATGTTCTTCTCGTGAGCGAGTCTCAAACTCTCTTCATCTTGGGCATTATTCAGTCGAGCTATTGCGTTTGCATACAGCTCTCTAAACTGCTCTACCCTCGGCTGTGGTGTGCCCATAGCCTCCAATTTCTGATTTCTAGCACGATAGAGTTTTGCTAGATAATCCATTAGCTTTGTATGTTCATCGAGTGAAAATGCATCGCCAGTAGCAGTCATTAGATCCGCTTCCATTATTAAGAAATCATCAAAATAATCAGAAATAACCTTGTCCATTGCCTCCTTGTTATCTGTATCGATAGCGGCAATCATCAGTCCCTCGTAACGTTTGATAAAAGCGTCAATCCGTAGTTCAGCATCGTTAGGATCGCCTGGCCCGCCGCCCCGCCGCCGTGCACCGGGCTTGCGTGTCGTCTTAGCGCGCTGCATCTTACTCTATGGGATTTTTTTCTTTGCGACGCCCCCTGTGGCCGTCGAGCGGCCCCTTTGCAATCAGCGTTGAACCCGTCTCCTCGTCCTGATTCAGCATCCGTGCAAAATGCTCTGAGACGAGCCACTGCGGGAACTGTTTGTGTAGACACACCCATCGGCCCATACTGCGGAGCTTCTTGACTTCATCGGGCTCCATCCCCAGATGGTTGCCCAGCAGCTGCTTCAATGCATGTGCAGAAGTGGCCTGTGGATAGACAATAAAGTGCGTGGCCTCGTTCAGCAGTAGACGAGTCCTCTTATAATTAGTGAGATAGTGACTGAGACAACACATAGTGATAGTGTGGTGACGGCCCATTGTTGCGATATCATCTATCAGTTGGAGCACAATCTTATCCATCGGTGCAGGAAACGTGTCGTAGTCGTCGAAAATCACCATCGAGTTGGCAAAGATAGAGATATCCTTGATTGGATCCGTCGCCAGCGAATCCACACGGATCCGCTTCGGCTTCCCTGTCTTCATCGTGTCTAGCGTCTCGTCCTCATTGAGCTTCGAAATCAGATAGATCTCCCTGTCTGGAAAGAGCTTCTTGTACCGCTCGGCCAGGCCACGAGCCTGATAGGACTTACCTGAACCGGATGCACCGGCAACATAGTAGATTTCGCGTTTGTCCTTCTTGGGGCTCGGCAGTATCTGAAACTGCGAATCGGGGGGGAGTCTGATGGGCTTAGCAGGGCCCGTTCCCTCAGAGGCCCAGAGTAGATCCTTGTCGTAGTAGCCCCCACTGACAATAGCAACTGCCGCTGGCTTCTCGTCTTTAGCCGGTTCTTCAAGTGAGAAATAGGGCATCTATATCACACTTGGCGAAAAAATCGCAGCACGGCACGCGGTAATTACGGCAGAAATCGGGATGGTGGCGGATAGAGGCCGATGCGGCGGAGCTCCTTCATCGTCGCGTCATTCAGTATCTCTTGTAGGGCAGCCTCCAGCTTCATCAACGGTTCAGGCGACTCGTGTACCAACAGCTGCTCTATCATTGCAATGAACTGATCCAGCTTTCTGGTGAAATCGGAGAGGTTCCAGATATTTGTCAGACGAGTGCGAAAGTCCTCTATTTCACGTTTGAACCGCTGGGTAGGTATCTTCTGTTTGTGCTCAAACAGATAGAGAAGTACGGCAATATCGGAGATAATCGAATAGAGTCGCCCCAAATCGCTATTGAAGAGGGGCAGCAGTTTATCTACTGTGGCATTATCGCCGTCTGCCCGTGCGATGCTGAAGATGCGACGGGCCATCTTGAACGGCTTGGTTTTGCTGTATTGAAGAACAGCCGCTTTCAGAGCCAGTTGCACATCGTCCTTATCACTGCGATTATATACCATATTGATGTCGCAATACTTATTGTTGATATATGCAACAACATCGAGCTTGAAACGCCCTGGCAGAGCCATTGCAGCACTGAGACTCACCGTTCCGTTGCTGCCTGCCAGCACCTCCGCCGCGGTGAAACGGACAATATGCTCCTTGAACTCCTCCAGGGCCTCAAAATAGCGGGCGGGTGTCATTTTAGCGGGAAAATAGTGACTCCGTTTGTCGCCCAACTCCTTCAGCTTAGCAAGAATTGCCGCTCTGTCGTAGTTCACCACGCGTCCCCCTTTCACGCCCATCTCAGGGGGAATGACACGGAGTCGCTCCAACTCCCCAATCTTGATGTCGGCAATATAGAGATTGTCCATCTTCATCAGACGCTTGATAATCTCTTGGAACTGACGTGGTGTCGCCTTTGATGCGTCGTCGTTAGAATCATAGTCGCCAATATACTGGACAGCACGCAGCGACGCAGTGCCCACTATATTTGGATGCCCTGTGAATGACATTGCCTTCACCACCTCCACGACTTCGGGTGGGTACATCGATTCGCCACGTTCCTCCATCTCTTAGAGATGGAGAAATTTAGTCTCCGTCGCGGAAGCATCATAGATGGAGGCATATTTGTGCTGACGGCGGATCGGTGCCATACGGAACTTTGTAGTCGTCATTGCACCACCAAAGAGCGGCTTCAGATCCTCTTCGGGCCCACCCGCAAGATAGGCATCTAGGAGCTCGGACGCCCGCTCCCTCGAGACGGGATTCTCGGCCTCCTTGAGGCTCATCATCGCCACCTGCTTCCACTCATTCAGCCACCGCTTGTCCTTAGGAAAGACACGGCCGTCCTTGTAGTCGCCCTTACGCTGGGCATTTGCAATAATCCGCTCGTGATCCGCCTTGCTGTATCCGCCGTACATTCCGCCGTGTGTTGCTCCGTCCATCATAGAGCCATCGGGCATCATATGTTGTGCCCGTCCACCGCGTGCCTCGGCCGCGTAGAGAGCACGCTGCTGAGCATGTGCACGTGCTAATGGTAGCGGCTTGATCGACTTCCTACCGGACGGGCCCTCGACAAAATACTCATCATGGCCAGGGGCCTTGCGTAGACGATAGGGCATATACATAGGAGAAGATTAAAATGTATCGTCTGACTCTTCTGATAGACTCTCAACGGTGGATAATTCGGACTCGGGTTCGGACTCGGGCTCGGGCTCGGACTCGGACTCGGACTCGGACTCGGACTCGGACTCGGATTCGCCCTTGCTCATCCAATCTATTGGCGGCGGCATCGGTGGCGGCAGTGACTGGCTGAGCATAGTGAACTGTGTTATTCTCAGATTTGCAACAGCTAAGTCCTGACGGAGCTGAACTATCTGTTGTTGAACACTGCGAAGTCGCTCATCGGGAGGCGGAGTCACCGTCACTGCGGGTGCCGCCACCGTCACTGCGGGTGCCGCCACCGTCACTGTGGCAGTGGGGAGAAACTGCCTATAACGTGTTATCTTCTCGTTGGCGAAGACAACAGCGTTATCGGCCTTCATACATTCGGTGTTTTTAGAGGCCAGACGTTCGTACTTGTGCTCGGAGTTCACCTGAGTCAACCAGCGACGCAAACCCTCGGTGCCACCAGTGGCAAGATACTCACGATAACGAACAATAAGCTCCCACTCAGCCACAAGTTTTGTATAGTCCCGGCTCATTTTCTACATATAGACTATTAGAATATTAAGATTAATGCGAACGCTTCTCTACACCTCTTGCCGGAGTATTCAATGCTGGGTGTATAAGTCAACTGTCAAATATGTCATCCCAATCGACGAGCATATAACAACACTGCAAAATATCTACTTTGTCGATAATCAACTAGTCATCACCTACAAAAAACCCGCCGTTATAGATAATGGAGACACAACAAGAGATAAGCTGGAATCACGCCCTCGAGAAGATAATAGCACAAGAGGGTGAGCGGGCGTCGGGCCTTGCCTGGTTGCATTCGGAATGCGAGCAGCACTACAGCAAGCTGAATGTCTGGATAGCACTTCCCGTCATCTGTCTTTCGACAATCAACGGGTTTATCAGCGGTGCATCGTCGTCGATGTTCTCGGATCCGCGTTCTGCCAGTCTGGGTGTCGGTAGCGTCAGTCTCTTCACTGCCATTCTCAGTACAGTCGGCTCCTTCTTCGCCTGGGCGAAGCGGACAGAGGCCCATCGTATCTCTGCGGCCTCGTATCTGAAGCTCTCCAAGTTCATCTCAGTGGAGATGGCCCTTCCAAAACTCGAGCGTATAGCAGCCAAGGACATATTGAAGGTGGTACGAGATCAGTCGGAGCGTCTACTTGAGATCAGCCCAGCCGTCCCCGAGTTTCTGAAAGAGCATTATCGTCAACGATTCGGCAGATTAACGGACGTGGCACACCCTGAAATAACGAATGGTATCCACAAGGTGGATATTAATCGTCATACTACCGCAACATCGCCAGAGCCGACACCCGTAGTGACGCTCCCATAACCGTCACTATGTGACAGCATTATAAGCTGTGTGAGTGATTGCTGGAGCTATATGATGAGCTGTTGCCCCAGCAAGTAGGTTCCCATAATTAAGAATGACTAGGCCGAGTCCATTTTTCTGGACACACTGAATCTGCGGAGTTCCCGTGACGGCCCCTTCACAGAGAAGCAGACAATTTGTCATCTGTACCGTAAATGTACCAGATGAGTTATTGAACTGGACGCAGCACTTATTACCACCAGTATCGGTTAATAGATTGGCGTAAGTGAGATTACAATTTGTTATCTCAAGTGACTTATTTGCGGAGCCGCCAAACTGCACCAACGGTTGCAACAGTGTTGATGCTGTATTTAGACTTTGCACGATACAGTATCGTAGATTCAGAATGCCATTACACGATATGATAGAAGCCGCGTTTGTTGCCGGTGTTGACAATGCGGAGTTTCTGATAATTGCCGTAGCAGCCGTGCCTATATTAATTGCCTGGCCGGTGCTGCTCGATCCAATCACTCTACATTCTGTAACATAGCTCGTTCCTTGGTTGCACGATATCGCATTAGCAGCTGTAGAACTCAAATTACAATTATAGATTGAATAGACGCCACCTGCTCCACTAACCGATACAGTGTCTACTATTGTAGAATTTGATAGCTGTAATCCGGCTATTCCGACTTGTCCAGTTGTGCAACTCAATGTAACAGCTCCAACTATGTTACAAGGCTGATTTTGCTCTCCAGTTGGGATTCCTACCAAAAATGTGTTTTGTGCGAGTGTAAACGTCTCAGTATATGTTCCGCTTGAGACTATGATTGAGACTTCTATAGTATTTGAGATTAAGGCACGTGCCGTTATTGCACGGGCGATAGTCAGATAGGGATTCTGTTGTGAGCCGGTACCTGTTGTATTATTGCCGTTTGGTGCCACATATATCTGATATGCGTCAATGAAATAGACTGTTGGGCCGGCCAGGCCTGTACAACCAGTCAATCCTGTAGGGCCAGTCGGCCCAATGTCACCCGTCATACCCATCGGCCCCGTCGGCCCCGTCGGCCCCGTGCGTCCCGTTGGCCCTGTATCACCGGTATCGCCTGTATCACCGTAGCCCGTTGGCCCCGTCGGCCCCGTGCGTCCCGTTGGCCCTGTATCACCGGTATCGCCTGTATCACCGTAGCCCGTTGGCCCCGTCGTCCCAGTCGTCCCCGTCGGCCCCGTAGCACCGTAACCAGTCGGCCCCGTCGTCCCCGTCGTCCCAGTCGTCCCCGTCGGCCCCGTATCACCGGTATCGCCGGTATCACCGTAACCAGTCGGCCCTGTCGGCCCCGTCGTTCCTGTCGGCCCAGTGTCACCCGTCGGCCCCGTTGCACCGTAGCCCGTTGGGCCCGTAGTTCCCGTATATCCCGTCGCACCAGTCAAATTGGCATTTGCCGGTGTCCCCCACACAATATTGGAGCCATTGTAGGTAAGAGCCTGTCCAAGAGACGGGAGACTCCCATTCAGACTGATTGTAGCAGCGGGTTCCAGAGTCAGTTTCTGATCGACAGTCAGTGACGAGACAGTGAGCTGATTTTGTGGTGATAGATATTGCTCTTTGATTTTGGGCCCACTGGAGCCAAAATCTAATAGACTCTGTGCGGACATCTACAGTTCATGTAGATTTTTTTATTGACTCCATAGTGGGCCCTTTTTCTCTAGGGTTCCATAAGTCAGTAACAGGGGTGCAGGAGGGGGCGGTGCGACTACAGGTGCCTGGACAACTCCAGTAGCAACATAGATGAATTGATAGCTTGTTATGTTACCGCCACCTACACCAGAAGCACATTGAAATGTAGATGGGCCAGTCACGTTTGCCCACGGGCCAGTGCCATCTAATGCACCGGCAGGTAGAAGTGGCACAAGAGCGACGCTCCAGTTATTGTTGAGAAACGTCGCCGAGCTTGGCAACGTGATAGTCGTAACTGCACCCCCTGGTAGAAAAGTCCCCAGACCCGCTACTGATGTTGTATTGCTTTTGTAGACATCCCCATTGAGCGTCTCAAGGTTGACATTAGCAAGCGTCGCGGACGCCGTACTTGAAGCGGGCTGCCAAGCAGTCGGAAGCAGACGCGGCTGAATCGTAGGCGGGCCGTTTCGTTCATAATCGAAGAGCGTTTGCACTGACATCTAATTCAACCAATGATTTTTTTCCAGCCACGTTCAAGCACTAGGTAGGCCCACCGCAATGTAAGTGAACTCATAGAGCGTATTATCGTCAACCGCTGCTCCGGAAGCCGCATCGAAACTATTAGGGCCTGACACCTTGGCCCAGGCTGCTGTCGAACCAGGTGCTGTATAGGGCCCCTCACGTGTTACAATAATCGCCCAATCGCTATTGAAGAATGACGCGGGCAGCGTGAAGCTCGATGCAACGCCGCCTGCTGCAAACACGCCCTTGCCGGAGAACGCATTGTACGTGCCAACCGGGCGGGTGTTTAGTGTGGAGACATTGAGATTATTGAAAAACGCATTGGTGGCACTGAGAGCCGGAGCACCTATGCCAGGTAGGAACTCTGGATCTAGGAGAAAATCACCAGATTGACGACGAAACAGCGTCTGTGCCGACATACTATAATGGAGTCTGCGATTTTTATGTTATGTTGTACGCCGCCCAATTGTAGAGTTTACCTGGTGCAGCCGGATTAGCAGTGAATGTCGCCCACGTGCTACTGAGGCCGCTGACATATACAGCCGGGTTAACAGTAAGGGGTTCAGCGGGGGTGACAACTATTCCGAAAGCACCTGGCACAGCAGCTGGCCCAGCATTCACTTGAGCCACTTCAACACCGCCCGATGCAAAAGTGCTGACAGTACCGGCCGCAAGCCACTGTGATTTGAGCAATGTATTATTGATTGTTGTACACGTTAGAGTTGAGATAGAGAAATTCGGCGTAGCAGCCGCAATACAGGCAGCCTCGATTTTGCCATCAATCAATATAGACTGTGCCGACATACTATATTGGTTGATTCGGTTTTATCTAAGGCGGTAATGTTCCAGATGTGATGTATCCACACTTGTATATTGTTGTCGGGTTATTGCACACGACATTGAATGTGCTCACGCCAATAGGATAGCCCCAAATACCAAAGACGTCTGCAGGGCCGGGATTAGTTGCGGCCCCTATGTCCTGATAATCGACAAGCACAGAAAACGAGCTATTAGCATAAGCAAACGGAAGAGTGATAAGAGTTATGCCTGGGCTCCCTACAGTTCCAACAGTTGTATAATTAGTACTAGCATAAGTGAACGGAAGCGGCGTAGCATTGTTCGCAAACAGATAGTTCGTAGCCGTGAGAGTGCTTACTGCAATAGTGTTGGCTGTCATTGTGCTGGTTGTGATAGTGCTGACAGATAGCGGATCTGGTACGCCACCACCACCGCCACCTGCCCCCTGAGCAAAAAAGAGGGCACCGAATCCGGAGTTGTTCTGTGGCCCAAATGACATCTGATTAGTAATCAGATTTTATTTGAACTATGTGATTCATTACATAAGACGGCCCTCCAAGTCGCCCTCCCGACGACGGCCACGGCCGTAGCCGACGTTGCCAAGGGCACTTGCCACACGGCCCGCCGCCGCATTGCCCGTCGCCTCGAGGCAGTTCTTGACGGCCGATACAGCGGGCTTGGACTGGTGATAGAGATCCTTGATGGCGGAGATAGCATTGCCCATCTTGCCAAGGACACCCGCACCGACGGCACGCTTGAGGGCACCGTGCGTCCCCATGGGAGCCACAGGAGCGGAGATGATGTCCTGCTCAGTGAGGCAGCCCTTGATGACGCGAGACGAGCCCTTGATCGTCTCGAAGAACCCGGAGTTCGCCGTAACGACGTAGATCTGGACGGGGACGTTGTTATAGCCCGCAGCGGTAAGGGCCGAGGTGTCAACCGTGAGGTTGAACTGGAGCACGAAGTTACCAACAAGGCCCGAGGCCTGGCCGGCCTGGAGGACGATGTCGCGGCCGGGCTTGAGGACAAGCATACCGCCAACAAGAGGCATACCAGCGTTGGTAAGAGCCGTCTGCGTGGGGCCCGCACGGCCGCTCCACTGGGCCCAGTCGAGCTCGAGGCCGTTGTTGACGGACATCTTGTAGAGCTGCTGCTGCGTGTGGGCGGAGAGCAGGCCAGCAAAGTTGTCGAAGTTGACGCTGATGTTCGTGATGGGAAGCATGAAGTCGCCCCACTGAGACGAGGTGGCCGTCGCCGTCGTCAAATCACCGCTGTAAACCTGAGGGCGAGCCCAGATCATCAGCAGATCGGGGATGACGGGAAGCACAATCGTCTGGCTCTGGAGCTGTGCCGTAGCAGCGTTGCCCGAGTTGAGGTTAGACGTGATGTAACGGGGGAACTCCATGTAGGGAACAACCGACTTGGGGGGAAGGCTGATGTCGAGCGACGGCGTGAGGAACTGGAGGTTGACAGTCGACGTACCGAAGCCGCCGTTCTGAGCATTAGCGTTGTAGGAGACACCGCCGTAGTTGATACCGGCATCCGCGGCCGACTGCGCGTTCGCAACACCCGCCGCCACCGACGAGACGGAGCGGAGGACACGGCTGGGGGCCTGCAAGTTCATCACGAGCTGGATGTTCTGGCAGCCGAAGAGGCCGCAGTCCCACTCGTGCGAGTCGCTAAAGACGAAGGGCGAGAGCACAAGCTTCTCCGTCGACTTGAAGGCGACATAGAGGCGGAACTGATCGCCAGCCGCCGCTGCCGCCGTGGGACACGGGATACCGTTGACAGCCGTCCAGCCCGAGAAGGCACCGGCACCGGCCTGCGACTCGACGCCAGTAAGGCGAGTGCCGTTCGCTGACGTGAAATAGAGGCCGGCAAAGGCACCGTTGGGCACCTCGTCGACGTTCATCGCAACATCGTAGCCGTTGATGGGCGAGTTGATCGAATTCGCCGCGAACTCGTAGTTCGTATACTTATCGAGCTGCGTCGGGCAGGTGCGGATGGTGCGGTTCTTCTTGTAGTCCGTCATGCGAAGCACCTGGGGGAGCACATCGTTCGAGTTGATAGTCACCGTCGTGTCGTTGATGGTGGCCGTCAGCGTCGTGGTGAGGCTCTGGAGGGGGAAGGCCGAAAGGGCAAAGTCACGGCCGGGTACAAGGATGGGATCGCCAATGGCAATAGCCTTGTTTGCCGTCACATCCACCTGGAGGAAGCAGGTGGACGTCCAGTCAACGGCCCTGTCGATGAAGATGTTCTCGGAGGGCACCAGCACGTTGTAGGTGTGCTGGGAGGTGTTGACTGCAATGGCGTTGAACGGGGCGTTCGTCACCGACAGGGCACCCTTCTCCACGGCAAACTTCGGGCGGCTCTGGACGATTCTGTCATCGAAGACGGCGAGCTTCTCAATATCAGCGGACATCGATGCTTATATTGAGTATTGCGAAAATTATCAGTGGACGCCCTTGCGTCTGAAAAGGATTTTGACGCTGACGGACGAGCCGTTGTAGAGCCGGAGGGGATAGAGGTTGTTGTCGTACCTGTTCCGCCACCAGATGAACAGATCAATGTTGACAAGCGGATCCGTGCTGCGGCCGAGGCTGAGCATTCTGTATTCGGCCTGCGGATCATAGAGGATATACCCACGCCAATCATCGGCCCCTTTGTGGCCCACCTGTACGTCCGCAATAATCGGCTGGATCGCCGAGCCCGTTGTACCGACATTTATGCCAAAGTCGGAGGCCCCAACTAAGCCGGGAGCGGGGGCCACAAACTCGGGTGTGATGGGGAGCTTTGTAGAGGTGATGACAATGGAATCGCACGGGCTCCAGCAGCCGGAGATGGATCCGTAGTCCTGTGTCACTACGTATCGCACGTGGCCGGTGGCATTCGGAGTAGTGTAAGGCAGCCCTGTCGTCGGATCAATATCAATAGCAATCTGCTGGCCGTCGACAGTTATTGCACTGATAGCCGACGTCCCCCACTCAAGGAATGTCCCTGCACCCGAAGTGAAATTAGTACGGAAATTAGTCAGAAGTGTCTCAAGATTGCAGTCCAGTCCCACAGCGAAGTCAAAGTTGATGGGCCCTCCGTTAAAAATCAGCGATGTATTTGTATGATCAGCACCCCAGAACCGGGCGTCAAAGCTCCACGAGAAGAGCCTATCAACGGGATTGAAGAAGAGTCGCGGCACGGGCGAGTTTGTCAATTCAGCCGGCACCGCCGCGACAGCCGCTAACTGAGCTAAAACAGCAGTATATGCCGCTGCAACAGCATTATTGACGAGCACAGCCCAGTGCTGATATGTGTTACAGTAGTAGTAGTCCGTGGTAAGATTCTGATTGACGACGGGTTCTGGAGGCCGATTATCAGGTGTTAGGTTCTCTGCCTCCCATATAACCGGCTGCGTGGCATTATACCACACTAAAGAGGGCCCGCCATCATCCAGTTGTGCACGGACAGTGACATTGTAGACAGTCAAGTCTCGACTGGGCTGATTGGGGACAATCCGTGGAATGAAGAGCGGGAGGGACTTTGTAGCACCCGCCAGATCAAAGCGAATCACCGACATGTTGTAATCGCTGGGGTTCTGCATAATCGGCTGCTGTCTCATGTCGTTGAACACCACCTGCGGATCATCGTAGTTGCCTACACCGTTGAAGCCGTTTGGATCGCTATTGGCAATGTTGTTGTTGACAATCGTCGCATTGTAGTAGATATAGTCCGGATCATTGCTACCACGTCCGCTAGAGCCGTATTCAACGTTCGAATAGAATCGAGTGGCCATCTGTATAGAGATTAGAAACTATTTACGAAGCATCTCAAACGTAAACGTTGTGACAAAATCGTCGGGATTTACACCACTGGATTTGATCAGTGCGGCGTATTTGTCTATCGGGAGGTGGCCCAGCAACAGTCGGGTGACACAGTGCCGCCCGCACGTATTTACCATCCGGCCTCGCTCAGACTCGCCCTGTAGCTTGTAGGGATTGCTCTTGACAGTATAACCGTGTAGCATCTTCGTCAGAATCGGCTCGTCCTGTCCCAGTTCAACCAGCTGCTCTTTAGAGAGCCACTTACGTTCGTCGTCGGGCTTGTATCCGCCGTAGGAGTCAAAGTACTCAATCACGTTGCCGCCACGGCGAAGCAGACACACCCAGTGGCCCGTGTTCTCGTCTTGTGTGAGATAGAGAATCATACAGCGGCCGAGTTCATCAAACGCCTCATCGATGTTACCCAGCTGTCGCAACTCGGGGTAGCGGAAAATCTTGGTGCCGTCCAGCAGTCTATTGATGTCCTCGTCACTAAGGGCGTAGGACTCATTACCGAGTCCCTGCGAGCCGCCACGCATACGGCCCCGTGAAGCAGCCAGTTGCTGCTTACGGGCCGTCGCGTAGCTCACAGCACGCTTTGACAGTGGTGTTCCAGTCGCGTCTACGACACGAAAACCAGTGTTGTATTTTTTTATATAGAACACCATCTACACTCTATTGAGAATTTTCTCAGCTACCTGTCGTGGGAGACGAACCTTGCCTGGAATGGCGTCGAGTGCTACGTACCAGGCTGGGCGGGTGTCGGAACGGTAGGTGCGTTCAAATGCTCCGTCGTTGACAAAGTCCTCAGCTTCAAGCGGCTCGTCTGTCCGCTGATACCTGAGAAGACGGCCGGGTATCTGCGACTCCACCTGAGCCGCCAGCTGCTGCTTGAGCTTGGGCTTGTAGTTCTGCAGTACCATCTTACGCTCCCGTGGCGACAAGTCGCTCTTGCTGACAAGCTCCTTGATAGTGCTGCGAGCCCGCTCCAATACCGTGAGCATTGTGCGGACAATCTTCTTCTTGTCGGCGGTAAGGGCATATGTCTGCTTCTTGTTGGACAACGCAGCCGTCAGCTCAACAATCGTGTCATCTACATTGCGTTGCAACTTGACAAGCTGATTGGCAGGAATACGCCAGCCGATTTTGAGGAGCATAGAGAGGAAGCCACGCGAAAATGAGGTGGATCCACCATCGAAGTAGCCCGTCGCAACGCTGTCTAATATCCCGTCTAGGTACTCGCCCAGCTTCTCCACTGCAGTATCGTCTTCGCTGGGCTCCGTCTCCCCCATAGGATTGGAATCGCCAACACCCGCCACCTCTGGGCTGACGGTATCCAGCTCCGCAACGCGGGCCGTCAGTCGCTCGCGAAGAAACTGGGCACCGGCCTCGGTTCTCATAACACCGCCCTTCATGCCGCGGCCGGCTAGAACTCGTGCTCCTTCGATGGTAGTGGGGACGTCAGTCCAACCGTTATGAGAACCCCCACTCCAATCAGCATCACCGCAAGAACGGCAACCGCCATGAATAATCTCTCGTTTTCTGTGTTGTGCCTGGCCCGTCTCTTGATAGATTCGGCGTCTGACATTCCCTAGTACACGCTCCTGAACCTGCTTTAATTCATCTGCATGTTTATGTTTGTGGTAGAGAGTGTTCTCCGTGATGCCGTCAAAGGGTGCCCCAATCCCCATGCCTGCCGTAGGGGAGTCGAAGTACTTCAGCGGAACATTGTAGAGCTCCGTGAACTCGTAGGGGAACCTAACCTCGGGAAACCGCCTTGGAAATGATGTAGGCAACGTCATCTTGACACTATATTACATCATTCGATTTTATTCAGTAGAGCCCCTCTGCCTTTACAATCTTTGAGGCCTCGGGTAGAAGGACGCCACGCTCCTTCATCACACGCTTGACAATCTCAGCACGGCCGCCGCCCTGCATCTTGGGCAACACCTTTGGCACTACCTTTGACGTCGAGCCGTACTGCCCCCTCTGCACATCTTGGTGCTGCTTACGTAGCTCCCCGTACTGCCAATCACTCATCCCGCCCGCCATCTTAGGCAACACCTTTGGCATCACCTTTGGCCGCCCACTACCGTCCATAGGCTTATCGGCTAGGCCCTGATTGGCACGGGCCCCCTTGGCCATCAGCTGGGCCACTTCAAGAGTGTCAGCGGCACCACCACGAGCACGGGCGATACGCTGAGCCGTATCAGCCATAGCAAACGGAATAGCACGGGGAAGAGACGGGGGCTTCTTGCCACCGGTAAGGTTGGAAAGACGCCCCGAGCCATTGCCGGCAACGGGGGATGCATAGTCCATTGCACCGCCGGCCAACTCCGGGCCAGTGGAGTAATAACTACGGCCCGAACGCTCGGCCCAGACATCATTACCTCGTTTGGAGAAACTTGCACTCGTGTGGGGGTGGATGACACCCGTCCGCTCGGCAATCTTAGCTCTAAGGTACTCGGAATCGGCAGTATCGGGGGAGCCGCCTGGTAGTCCAAATTTCGGCTGTGACATCTATATAAGACAGTGCGAAAATTATCTGTTCTACTGTAGAATGAGCGACATCAACCTCGAAAAACGGATGTTGACTTATCAGTCGACGGGCTCCGGCCCCACGTGGCTGCCAGAGGATCATCTGGGTATCAAGTTCAAGTTCGAGAAGGATAGGGGCGTAGGCCGACAAAATATCATTAATATGACGAAGGAAGTCGTAAACTATCTACGCTTCCTCACCGCTGGCCTCCCTGTGGAGAACACAGCGGTGTGGGATAGTGTCACCGGCAGCCCTGGTGATAGAGATTCAGGCATTAGTGGTGCGGCGCCCGGTTTTGGTGTGCAGCCCTGCAATACCGATACATATGTTGACTGCTTCAATAAGAAGGAGGCGGCGATTTTGTATTTCCTTGCTGGTGGTGTGGCCGGCCTGAATGTTGAGCAGATAGTGGATGCTAAGATAGCATCGGGCCGCATTATGGAGATTCAGAAGGCCGAGCGACTTCGTGCTCTCAATCCAACAGTAGATGATCTAGAGAAGGTGGGAGATTCGTACGGCCCGCTGAAAAATGGCCCGCTGCCGATTCTCTACTGTCTCTGTTGGCCCCTAGGTAGCACCGCACCACTCCGCCTCACACCGGTGACAGTGGATGAGATCAATGGATTTTCCGCAGTCCCAAAAGGGGATGCTGCTTATAAAAGATCTCAAATATGGAGCAAAATCGACTTCCCTCGGTTTCCGGATATCGTAAACTATATGTGCGGCTGGGATGCACTCAAATACAAGTCGATATCACAGTTCCCCATTGATTGTTTTGGCCATGATGTTATGGAATCGCTATTCTATGCGAATGATCTATTCGGTGAGTACTGCGAATATCTGAAGGATCAGACAATGAGCTTCGATAAGTTTGAAAGAGGCATTCCAGGGGAGCTTCCACGTGGGCCGGGCGGTGGCCTTATCCCATTGGACTGTCTGGGGCCCAACTCGGCGTGCCCAGAGTGGAAACAGCTGGGATACGCCTCTATGGATGATTGGATCGAGCGTGTAGTGATACCGGAACAGGCTCAAAATCTGAGTACGTATGAAGTCGGTATTGTCAATACTTATAACATCTATAACGAATTCAACGCGGTATTCAACTCTCACTATCTGGACTATGACACCAATCCGGAGTTTATGCCTACGTACGAACAGCTACCACGATGGATGTTCAGCAATGCTTGTCAGGATCAGTTAAAGTTTATGAAATTCTATTTCCTGAATACCGCCCTCTATATGACTCGAGAGTCATATAACTATCTTGTCTCAATTCTAGTTATAGCTCGCGGCAACGGTTTTACTGAAGATCTATTCAAGCTGAAATTGCCCGCGGGATCGTACCCTGGCGTGGTGCTCGTGACGGGTGCGGCATTCAACACTGAGCCAACTTGGGCGAATGCTGTTGCGTGTGCACTTGGCACTCTTAGACGTGAACGGGATGTTCCTGGAGATCCGCCATACGATCCAAGCAGCAGCGACGCTAAAGATGGAACGGACAGGCGCAACAATGCTCGATACGGTATAGTCAAAGAGCTCATTAAAACCTGGTACCTACTGCCTGAGAGCTATTTCAACGAGAAAAATGAACGAGTCATACCGACAGAGGCGGAAATAGTGACGTATTTTGATAAAATCACCACTATCTATGAGCTTGCCGCTCTCAACATCGCACGATTCGATGCACAAGCAAACACCACCGACGTTACTCTTCAGAACTGTCTTGCGACAAAAAAGACGTTTGAGGGCATCGGAATGACGAAAACGCAACTGGATAGCTACAAGAAGAACGTACAGAAAATATTTACGTTTGACTGGGACGGCTACGCCATTGAAAAATACAAGACGGAGATGGCACAGTTCAATGACAGAGTTCGCGATTTAGATTGGATCCGCGATCATCCTGTTGAGGCGTGGTTTCGCGACGTCTTTGCCCCTGTCGGTGTCATCGTTATGGATTTTGTCTGTAAGGCGGCACCGCTTGTAATCATGATAATCGGATTTACGATGACGCCACTGGCAGGAGCCTTAGCAAGTGCTGCGTTTGCCACTATAGAGGGGACGTGGATGACTCTGGCTCCAGCGGGTTCAGCGTTTTACAATCCGGATCAACCACGTGGATGGGAGGCATTCAAAATGATCAGTGAGCATGTAGCTTTACAGGTTGGTTCCGATGTTGCAGGACAGGTAGGCGGAGCAATTTTTGAAGGCATGCTAAATGTTGCTATGCGAGGTGCGGCGGCACTCTCTTCAAGAATCGGCAGATACTTTAAAAATCTTCCAGAGGAGCTAGCGCAGGGCTCAAAACTCCTTGTGGCGGCCGAGCGATTTGCAGCAGAGGACGCAAAATATCTGACGTATCTCCGTGCACTTGAAAAGAATGTCGAAGAGCTGGAGAAATTAAGTAGCGAGGCGGCCGCACTGGAGGAGACTTTATATAACACCGCCGTGCGTAATGCGGCCGTCGGAGCAGATCCTGAAGAGGTGGCACGGGCGGCACGAGCCGGTGCCAGTGCGGAGGTGGCTAATATACAGCGCGAGGCCGCTGATGCGTTTCTAAATGCACAGATGGATCTTGTCAAATATTTAGAAAAATTAGAGAGCGAGGGTAGGGGCCTACCTGCTATTTTAGGACGACTTCGAGGGGCTGAACAGGGATATCGTGACGCAACTGAGGCGTACGAGGCCGCTGAAGCGGCAGCAAATGTGGCACAGGGGACTGACAGGTACGGAGCGGCTCTAGACAATCTGATGAAAGAGATGGAGTCGATGCAGGCGGCAACGGATGCATTAGTGACGGAGGCACGATTTGCGGGTATGGCAGCGTATCTAGCCCAAAAATCACCTGATCTAGCAAACCTTTTTACAGCAGAGAATATTCTTCTAAAAGGTGTCAAAACGTTTCTAAGCCAGATTAACTCTCACACTGTCAGTGCAACGACTCATAACTGGGTGAAGGATGGTATAGTCAGTCTATATGGATTTGAAGAAGTCGCCTCGAGTTGGATGGGCCTAATCCAGTTTCTGATACACTGGCACGTTAATGGGGCTGTGTTAGCTCAACCCGTTCCAAGAGCGGGCGAGGACTATCCAACACTTGATACAAATATAGAGCTACCTAAATTACAGATTGAGATGCAGCGTATTCGCTTCTATTATCTGACACCCTATATTAATGCATACGCTAGACATATGATTGTCGTGGATGCATATGAAGCAATAAAGAAAAAGCAACTTCAAGTATGTGTCGATCATGTCTGGGGGACGGGGACTAAGGAGGAATGCGAGCGCAACAGGTTGCTCCAAATAGAGGAGATTCTTACCCCACTGGAAGCTACTCTATCCGTAACAGAAAAACAGCTCTGGGACACCCTTGACGCATATTTCAAGCAGATTCAGAAAGTCTTTAACGAATATCCCAGCGATTCCGAGATTATGGACAAACTACCCAATATAAGTGTGCCACCGCCGCCGCCGCCGCCGCCATCCGAACCACTCCCAGCACCCAAACTAGAGAAGTGTGACGGCAACTGGATTGAAGTCATAGCTCCAAAGAATGTCGAACATTTTATGCTTGCGACATTCAATATCGAACTCCATTATGGCGAGTTCTATAAAAAGGATCCAAAAGTCCGTTGGTATTACGATAGGAAAGACGGGCCCCTTATTGGGGAGACAAATGGTAATCAGGCACTTCAATTTGCGTTTCCTTATAGACTTGGGGATGCTCGTAGACTTGAGGATGTTCTTGTGCCTTATGGTATTACTAGAATCTGGGCGAACGCTTTGACTAATAATGTTGATACAACATGCAATAGTCTATGGGCCGCTGCCTATTTTGTGATGGGCCCACGAAAGACATTTATACTCCCACACGAGCCATCGATGAAGTGTGATAACGGGCAGTATGTATTATTGCAAAATCCCACGACAGATGCTGGTAAAAGATTTAAATTTACAGCCGAGGTACATCTCAATGATAAAGAGAAGTTCAATCCCAATGGATTTAACTGGTTTTTGAGGGGATCGAACTACCCCCTCAATCGTCTCATCGACACTATGACTGTCGATAAAACCACCCAGTCGTCTAGCATAGAATACGGAAACAGTTACGATGGTGAACTCGATGGGATGATAACGGTGAAGTACGATGGTGCCGATGGATGCGGGACATTATACGATACGGCAAAAATTATAGCACCTATGATGCCAGGCCCGCTAAGGTAGAATAAAATCTCCTATTATCATAAGATGAGACGAGCTATTGGTGGTGCCCAGACGGCTCTATTGACACTCTCCGATGGGCCAGATGCAGGCCCGGCATCGGCTGCTGGAGCCGAGGGTAGCACGCGTGGAATCAGCAATGTCACTGCCGCTGCTAAGAAGTTTGTGGGATTCAAGCCCAGTTTCGAGGCTATGAAAGTCGTCGTCGACAAATATGTCAATAAGTCGAGCCCGACTAAACTGGATCTTCGCAAGACGGCTAGCGAGCTCTTCGATATCTACAACAACGCCTCTATTATGGCCCGTGGGCAGTTTGATAGCTGTGTACCCGTCAATGGATTTGTAGAGGAGCTCGGTTCGGCTGTCAAACTGAATAGGGAGAACGCGAAGACGTTTTTCAGCAGTCTGATTGAGCTCATTACGGATTTCCTGCCGCCCCCACAGCAGAGTGCTATTGCTCAGGCTCAGCTCTCTCTAGAGGGCAAGGGCAAGGGTGGTTCGTGTGGTTGCTGTAGCACGTGCGGTGGCGACAAGCCCGCCGATAAGCCCGCCGATAAGCCTGCCGATAAGCCCGCCGATAAGCCTACCGATAAGTCAGTGGCCGCTAAGCCCGCTCTTGCGGCCGCCTCCCAGATTCCCGCAATGTCTGCTCCGGCATCGCTAAAGGATACGAAACTCTCGTCTGGTGCCCCCTCGAACCCTATTGGCAATATATTAGCGTGGATCAAGAAGAACCGTGAGGCTGCTGGGGCGAAGATGGCTCAGACAGGCACGATTCTGACTGAAGCCACCGATAAGGCACTACCAAAAGAGAAGGGCAGTGCTAAACCCCTACTACCCGGTGCACGTCGCAAGCACCTATTGCCCGGTGCGACTCACCACGAACCACTAATCTCACTGACGAAGCACGACTTTGTCAAAGAGCACAAGAAGCTCGTGAAGCTGCTCGAGGTGGGCGACAAGCTGGAGCGTGAGGCGAAGGATCAGCAGGCCGAGCTGGATAAGGTGACGGGCAGCGGCAAGCGTATGACGTGGATCCAGGCCCTCAACCAGTGGAACAAGGGCAATAAGAAGTGGTATATCCCAAAGAAGGGCACCAAGGAGTATGACGCTGTTAAGGCATTAATGCGATAAATTTGATTGATGTTTGCGATACAGACATATGTCAAAATGGTTGAGTGGGAGCTGAAGATTCTCAATACGAAGCAGAACAAAGCCAAGGCTGTTCTACACCCCCGCTCATTCACGGATGAGGAGGTGCTAGCACTACGGGCCGATTGGGCTGCAAGCGGCCTCACTGTTAGGAATTATGTAATGACTATAACGAATCCCAAGGCCGCTCTAATAACCTATAAACAGATGCTCCACGGGTACAGCTACAAGTATTTGCCGATGCCGGCGTAAAACTTTCCTCCGGAGTAACCAGAGATGCCCCCGAAGATTGTTTCCAAGTTCATGCTCGGCTTGGCTGAATCGCTGATGAAGACACGTGATGTAGAGGAGTCTACGGCCACCAACTATATCAAGATTCTCTACAACCTCAACCACGGCCAAATCTTCAATAACTTAGGGTTCCTGAAGAATAGAGATGGCATTATGGCACTTCTTAAGACGTATAGTGAATCAACTCAGAAGAGCACGCTTGGGACTATTGTTGCAGTACTCACACCTTATAAGGAGAAGGCGGCCTACAAGAGCATCTACCACTTTTATTTTGAACGTATGAGCGATGCCTCCAAGATGGCCCGTGAAGCCGATACGACGGAGAAGTCGGAGAAGCAGAAGGCCAACTGGCTCAGCTGGGCCGACGTGATAGCCAAGCGTGACGAAGTGGCGAAGAAGCTGCCCAATAAGCCGAAGATGCTGACGACGGCCATGTGGCAGGATATACTGTCGCATCTGATCCTCAGCCTCTACACCTATGTTCCTCCACGACGCAATATGGACTATCAGAACCTCTATGTCGTCAAGAAGTGGAACGACAAGATGGACAAGGAGCGGAACTACTATGATTTGGCGACACACAAGCTGATTTTCAACAAGTACAAGACGAGCAAGGCGTACGGCCAGCAGGATGTAGACGTTCCCGAGCAGCTACGTGAAGTCCTGGCTAGTTTCATCGCTATCCACCCCGATAAGAAGAAGCCCGAGTATCGCCTACTGGTACTGCAGGACGGCACGCCGCTGGCAAGCATCAACAGCATCACGCGGATCCTCAATAAGGCATTCGGCAAGCAGATAGGGAGCAGCATGCTACGCCACATCTACCTCTCCGACAAATACAAGATGGACATTGATGAGATGAAGAAGGATGCCGATGCAATGGGGCACAATCTCAGCACCCAGCGGGACTACATCAAGATGGATTAATTTCTCCGGCTCTATTGTGAGGGGAACGGGCTGTTTCTTCTGTTAGCCGTCGCTCACCGAATATCTTGTCTATATTAGATCAGATATGACACTGTGGGCCAAGATAAAGAATGAGTTCTTGAACCCTCATTCGCATCTCCGTCACAAGATTCCGATGGACGCGGCACGGGCTCTTGCAGATTATACGGGCCAGTTTGTCAATAAGAACATGCCGCCTAATTCGCAGCGATGGCTAGACGAAAACGCCAATGATATTATCACTCGCGTTGTAATCAAGCGTGCCCCTGTCTCGAAGAACATCGAGCGGTTTCTGGATCTGGCAAGCGGCGGCCGTTTCTCTGAGGGGAAGGAGCAGTTGGGCTACGACGACTTCTTCCACCTCTCAATAGTGATTGAGCACCAGTATATGCCCTATGGCAAGGGGCGGGAAGGACAGGAGGGGCCGGTGAAGCACAGCCAGTTGGAGAAGCTGGAGCGTGTCTCTTTTTCGTCACGGATCTCTGAGGCACCAAATACGGAGGCATTGGAGGTGACGATTCCGGCCGGCCAGCAGGTTGGCCGTGTTGTCCGTACGTGGATGAACGAGATGGGCGACAACTTCTTCCCATACAATGCCTTTGACAACAACTGTCAGACGTTTGTTGCGGGCTTTCTGACTGCGATGGGTGTATTGAATGCCCAGACAAAGTCGTTTGTCTATCAGAATGCCGGCCAGCTGCTGAAGAAACAGCCTGGCTATCTTGGCGACTTGGCCCGCTCAATCACTAATCTGGGTGCGATTGCAAATCAGACAATACAGGGTGGGCGGCGTCGCCGTGGCCGCGGTATCACCAACATATTCCGTAATGCAAGTAGGAGCTACAGCAAGGCCGTCAGCACGGCGGTTAATACTGTCTGGAAACAAGTCAAAGACAAGGACTCGTTGACACGCAAACATCTGATCCCTGTGGTAAAGGACATTGCCAAAGTGGCACAGCCTATTCTTGACGTCTACGCACCTGGCAGCGGTACGGCAGTCAAGGCCGTGGCCGATTCTATTGACTGTGCCAACAATGTTGCAAAATCGGTGGGCTACGGCCGAGCCGAACGACACAAGGAGATGGAGCAGCTTGTTAAAGAGCTGAACAGCATTCTGACTAGAGTCAACAATCAGCTGATGCCGCTGGCGTTGGCCGGTGACGAGTCCGTGAGGCCGAAAATCGAGGAGCTGATTGAACGCTGGCACAGCCACAGGGCACGCATATTTGCCCTGGCCAACTATCCTGCCCCTGTTGCTGAGTCGGAGTCGGAGTCGGAATCGGAGTCGGAACCTGACGCAGAGATGACGGCTCGTGGCCGCGGACAGCTCCGTCGGCGGATCGGCAAGGCAATGAACGGCCTACTTGAATGAGATCTGAGCCCCAATCTTATAGGTAGAGAAGAGGCGGGCGGGCACCAGATAGAACTGCGAGTTCCCATTATCACACGAGGCTTTGCGTGGATTAGTTGTACTAATGACACGCTTGATCTCCTCTACAGGGATTTTGTAGCAGTCGTAGGCGTCATCGGGGCGGATAACAAAATAGATGTAGTGCGTGGCCTTTGTGATACTGATACCCGACGGGATACGAGTGTGCTCGTACTCGATACAGAGGTTGCCCGTCTGATACGCCCGCCTGTCGGACTTCACCTCGTAGGCCTCGTCGCCTACCTTGAAGTCCCAATCACTGAACGCCCCATCTGGACATACCGTCGCCGTACCACCTACCAGGTTCATTGCAAGCTGTTCGTATCTCTTACCCAGAGCCAAGTCGTTGGTGAACATCCTTCTACACTAGGCACCGGATATATTTAGGTAAGATGCACGCAATGCCGGGGAGTTTACCGGGAGGTAAACAACCCCCGCGGGCAAAAAGTATACTTCCCCATAAGAATGTATGGGAATCTATACAAATACCTGTAATATAACAGTTATATTACAGGTATTTTTGCAAAAATCGGCTGTTTCTTATAGATTGTATACTTTGTGGCCGCGGGCGTTCCTTACCGGGAGGTAAAAATGGATGGATTGGTAGACTTTTCAGTCCAGCAACTCAA
>Ga0214921_10003133_pt1 | contig 25802 bp, 20 predicted proteins | sample LL1505_MetaG_FD_177992 | JGI IMG/M metagenome (GOLD analysis project Ga0214921, IMG submission 177992) | Freshwater microbial communities from Lake Lanier, Atlanta, Georgia, United States - LL-1505 | ecosystem: Environmental > Aquatic > Freshwater > Lake | place: USA: Georgia | collected... | reverse complement strand
TTGCAAGTTTAGAAATTCAATCGCGATTTTAGCTAAAATAATATAAAAAAATGACATTAATTAAAATTAAAATTACCCATATAAATGCCTATAAAATATATTTTTCATATGTCAGATTTACATATTAGACACGGCGATAAATCACAATCACGATATGAAGAATATAAATTAGTATTTGACAATACTATTATTTCAATAAAAAATAAAATAGATGAACTGCATATAGATTTTAATGAACATTTAATAATAATAACAGGTGATATTTATCATAATAAAAATATTATAGGGTCTTATGGTTTATTGCTTTATAGAACTTTAATTCAGGAATTAACAAAATTAGGGAGAGTAATTGTATTACCGGGCAATCATTGTTTTGTCCAAAGTGATACTGAAATGCCAAATTTATTATATTCTTCTTCATTTGAAATTGATAATTTAATTGTTTTAAATGAAACAAAATCATTTATAATAGATAATATTGGTTTTTCATATGTTGCTATAAATAATACTTTGGATATTTATAGAAATAGTGGAAGAATACAAGAATTACCAGAATTTCCTAAAATTATTGATGATGTTAAATATAAAATTGGATTATTTCACGGAACATTTGCAAAAATTAAATTATATAATGGAGAAGAAATAAGAGAAGATACAAAACCTTACCCTCTTGAATGGATAAAAGATTTGAATTTAGATTTTATGTTATTGGGAGATATTCATAAAAGGCAGTTATTTAATTATAAAAAAACTATTTGTGGTTATTCGGGAAGCCTTGTACAACAAAATTACGGAGAAGATATTTTAGACCACGGTTATTTATTATGGCATTTAGAAAATAAGAATGTTGAAGAAATTAATATTTATAATAACATTGGATATATAAATATTAAAGAAAATGAAAAAGAAGAAATATTAATACGCCAAAATGGCAAATATGAATATTTATTAGAGGATGTAATAAAAAAGTATGGAGAGCTTTTTCCAAAAAACCTTGAAATTAAAACTTTTTCAAAAATTAATTTTCATAATTTAAATACTTTATTAAAAAGTTTCCATATTAACTTTATTATTATTTCTAAAATAGATAATAATCCTTTTATTGCATATGATAGACCAGATTTAATAGAAAATATAACAGCTGATATTTATAATAGTAATGAAATTTCATCAATTGTAAATGATGATTATATATTAACATATTTTAAAAAAATGCTTACTCCTAAAAAATACAATTTATTATCATTATTTATAAAAGATAAGAATACATTATTGTTTGATGAAACATTAAATGATAATTTAATTATTGACTGTAAAAAAAAGAATTTAGAATTGAAACCATTAATAGAATTGTGTAATAAACAATATGAAATTATTAAATCAAAACCTTCATTTTTAATTAGATATTTAGGCTGGGACGGTCTATTATGTTATCAAAATTCCAATTGGTTAAATATGTATGATATGGATGCTAAAACATTTTTAATAAAAGGATCAAACGCTACTGGTAAATCATCAATTTATGATATATTATTATTAGCAATATGGGGAAAAACTCCAAAAATGGATGGATTATCATCTGGACTTATTAATTATAATAAAACGACTGCACAAACAATTATAGATATTGAAAGTGAAGGAATAATTTATAAAATTATTAGAACATTTCAAATTGATAGTAAATCTAATAATAATATTAAAAAAAGTAAATCTGTAATTTATAAATATGTAAATAGTGATGAAATTGAAGTAATTGGTTGTGATAAATTATGCACTACAACTATAAATAAATTATTTGGTGATATGGATAATTTCTTATATTCATCAATGATTACTCAAAATTTAGATAATGATATTCTAAAATTAAAATCAGAAAATACAATGAAATTAATTGATAAATATAGCAATATTGAATATATATTTAATTTACAAACTTTATTTATTACTGCTAGTAATAAGTATAAGGATTTTAAAAAAACAATTGAAAATAAAAAACAGGTTTATGAAAAACTTCTATCTACAAACAAAATAGAAGAATTAACAGAAGAAGAAATTAAGACAACTAATGATTTAATTTATAACTTACAAAAACAAAAAGATGAACTTTTAACAAAATTTAATTCTATTATGATTGATATTAAAAATCCTAAAAATCTTATTATTCTTGATACTGACTATAATAAATTAATAAATGATTTAGATTATAGGGTTGTTGACAATGATGAATATCAATCTATATTAATTAAATATAATGAACTTAAATATTTATTGAAAGATGTTGATAGATTAAATGATGATTATAAAAAAGAATATGAAAATAAAATATTGATTGTTATTAATAAACCTTGTGAATTATCTATTTTAGAAGATGAGGAAAAGTTCCTAAAACCTTATTTAACTAATTATAATATAATTGATGATAAAGATATAAATTTATTATCTTCTGAATTAAAAATTAAATTAAATGAACAACAATTATTAATTTCTTCTAAACCTCCTATCATTAATAAACCTATCAAAAATGAAAAACAATGTATTTCTGAAATTAATAATTATTATAAATCAATTGATGAATTAAATGATTATGTTTCTAGTTATAAAAAGGAAAATAGAAATAATGTTAATGATAATGATAATGATAATATTAATGATAATATTAAAAAGATGATTACATATGATGAATATAAATTAAATGAAAAAGAAATTATTAAATTAGTAGAAATAATAAATAAAAATAAAATTGAATTATCTCAAATTGAAACTAATTTTAAATTATGTTTTAAAAAGCAACAAGAACAAAACGAAATAACCATTAATATCCCATCTATTTCTATTACTTGCAAAACTTCTGCTACTGTTAAACGGTCCTTAAATACAATTAATATTAAAGAAGTTGAAGATAATATTAAGAGGGATGATGAAATTTTAAATAAATATTATGCAATTCAAGATAAGATATCTAAATTGGAATGTGAATTATTAACTTATAAACAAGAATTAATATTATTAGAAACAAAAGACGAATATAAATATAATCCTAAATGCGAATACTGTTGTATGCGTCCCTGGGTTAATCGTATTAATGAATTAAATATTATTATTTCTAAATACGATAGTAATATTAAACTATTAAATGATAGTATTAATAATGATGAAAATAATTATTTATATTTATACGAATGTAATGAAAAAAATAAAGAATTGAAAGATAAATATTATTTATATAATCAATGGTATGATTATTACAAAAATAAAGAACTGAAAGATAAGACAACAAAAGAATTAAACAAAATTATAGAATCAAAAGATAAATTGATTAAATCTATTACTAATTTTGAGGATAAATTAAAAGATTTGAAATATACTAATCATATATTTAATATTATATCATTTGAATTATATGAAAATCTAATTAATAATGAAAAATATAATAATTGGAATAAATGGAATATTCAATATAATAATATTACAGATAATATTAATAAACTTGAAATAGATATTAATTATAATACTAATATTAAACCTCGAATTATCAAATATAATAAATTGAAAGAATTATATAATGAATGGGAACATATGAATAAAATTCAATCAATTGTTAGATATCATCATTTTGATGAATATAAAAAGCTTATTGATACTTATAATAAGTTTAAAGAATATAATGATCTTGAAGCTTCAAAATCATTGATAAAAGATAAATTAAAATTAAATGATGAAATTAAAAATATTGAAAAACAATTGAAATCTCTTAATGATACTTATATTAAAAAATCTACTATGGCTGGTTATAATAATGATAATAAACAGGCTTATATTAAATTATGTGATATGTATGATAATGTTGATGTTATGTGTGATACATTAGAAGATGTATTAACACATTTTCAAGCCTTTAAAATTGAATTGTATGATAAACATATTTTAAATAATTTAACAAATCGGGCAAATCGTATTATTAAAAGTCTTTGTCATAAAGATACTAAACCATTCAAACTAGATTATTATATTAATGTGGTTAAAGATAAAATTCATATTAATTGGCTTATTAACGATGATATAAATAATGATGAAAAAAAAATAATATCTATTAATCAAGCTTCCGGATTTCAACATTTCACAATTTCATTAGCCTTAAGAATGAGCCTTTTTAATAATAAAAATGAAATATTGTGTAATCAAATATTTATTGATGAGGGTTTCGTTAATTTTGATAAACATAATCTTTCAATGGTTCCCGCTTTTCTTAAAAGTTTATTGTTATATTTTAATAATGTAATTGTAGTTTCTCATATAGATTTAATTCAAGATAATATAGATGAAATCACTGAAATCAAATATAATAAAAGTTCAGGAGTATCAGAAATGACTTATAATAGCCAAAAGAAAACAATCACTAAAAAGACAAAAAAATAAATATGTATTTATGTTAGTCTCTTTTGTTTTTTTCCGTTTTTATTTTACTATTAAATAAAAATTGACATTTTATTTATTCTTTACCATTTATTAAAATATGTCTCAAACAAATGCTGAAGTTCAAAAAAAATTTAGGGAAAGACAATTATTATATAATCGCGAAGAATATTTACAAAAGAAAAGAGACAATTATAAAAAATATTATAAAAAGAAATTTAAAGACGGTGAAGAACCAGAAGAAGAAATAAAACAAGAAGAAGAAGTACAAGAAATAGAAAAAGAAGAAATAAAACAAGAAGAAATAGAAAAAGAAGAATTTATTATATTAAAACCTATAAAAAAAAGACAAGCACAACTTAATAAAACTATTATTAAAGATGATACAAAAAAAACTTATATTAAAAGTTTATCTCGTGTTTATAATTCTTATTATCATAAAGAATTAACGGAAGATTTTAAAGAAGAATTAAATAAATTATTATCAATTCAGAAATATAACATTAATCTTATTAAAGAAGAATTTAAAACTATTGATAAAGATATTTATGACATTATTAAAAATACTTCTAATAAAGCTGATATTCGTAATATTCACGCTATAATAACTCGTATTAAAGGCTTTTCAAGTCTTGTTAAAAAAATAGCGCCTTATATTGATGAAAATCAAAAACAATATGCTAAAAATAGAGAAAATAAAGAATTTACATCAGCTATTAAACGAAAATATAATGCATTATCATTTAATAAAGATGATATAATGAAGAATATAAATAATGATGATTTAGAATTAACAACAAAAGAAAAATTATTATATGGTCTATTTACTTTATTTCATACTCGCCGACCAGTTGATTATAATAGAATGTTTATAGTCACTGAAAAACCGAAATACGAAACAAGAAAAAAAAGAAATGATAGAAATAATTATTATTATGATGGTGTCTTCTATTTCTATATTACCAAAAATAAAGAAATGCAAAAATATGAAGTTCCATCTGAATTGCGTCTTTTAATAGATAATGAAATTAAATCAAGAAACGATATAGATGAAGATAATAAAAAATATTTATTATTAGATATTGAAAATAAACCATATAAATATGGTTCTAAATTATCTTGTGATATTATGTTAGTCTTTAAAAAGATTTATAAACTTTCTATATCAGCAGTTGAAATTAGACGATTATATTCAACTTATCTTAAATATCAGGTTAAAGATGGATATATGACAGAACAAGAACATAGGAAAATAGCAGAAATAATGAATCATAGTTATGAAGAGAATTTAAAATATGCCTATGAAATCATTTAAGGAGATTAATAAGAAATCCTTAAATATATAAAACTATAAAGATAATTTAAGAACTTTTTGTTTATTAGGTTTATCTTCATCTGATCTATATTTTATTATTTCATTTTTAGTTTTAGCTATATATTTATTAAATTTTTTCTTATAAGGTGTATAAGGACAAACAGGATGTAAGAAATCATAATTAATGTTATTATTACAATTATTGATAACAGGTATTATTTCAAATCGTTTTAATTTCTCATCATCTGATAAATCATTAAATTCGACACTATAATAATCATCTTCTACTAATTCAACTAAATTATGTTTATTCATAACATAACCACTATAAATAGGTGTGATAGTAGAAATATTATCAGCTAATTTATGATCGAAATATATTAAATATTTACCTTCAATCGATTCTTCCATCATAAAATATTCAAGATATTTATAAAGTATTGTAAAATCGCTATCTGATAAATAATCATCTATTAATGGTATATCATTACTATATGTACTAAATATTAGTTCAGAATTACTTTTATTAAATTCTTTATTTCTATCCATTCTTTCTTCAATATTTGATTTACCGTTTTCAGATATATATGGAGATAATATATAATAATTAAGTTGTACTAATTTTTTATTTGTAATTTCACTTAATTCGTATGCAAGTTGATTACCTGTATATATACAATCATCAACAAAAACGATATAATCGCCGTTTTTATTTTTATTGAGATTATCAATTACAAAAACATTATAATCAGGATTATTATATTTAATATAATTTTTTACATATTTATAAACCCAATAATTAGATTTTTCTTTAAAAAATTCATTTATATAAAAATATATCTTTTTAGATTCACTTGTTAAATCGAGTAAATCTTTTATATTTTTATTTAAATTTTTAATAAATTCTTCAAACGATATATGTACTGTATTATTGAAAATCTTTTTTATAACAGATCTAACCTCTAAATCACAAGCATTAATATATTTTTTAACTTGTTCTCTATTTAAAGAATGATCTATAGGTATATTGATATCTAATTTAAATCGAGGTTTATCTATTTTAGGTTTTTTAGATTTTTTAGATGTTTTTTGAGATTTTATTATTTTAGCTAATATAGCTTTTCCTATTTTACCATCTTTTTTTACACATCTATTTGTAATAGGATTGATAATTTTATCAGAATCACATTCTTTTTTGGTTGTTTTAGATAATATTGTTTTTCCGATTTTACCATCTTTTTTTACACATCTATTTGTAATAGGATTAAGAATTTTATCAGAATCACATTCTTTCTTTTTATTTGGCATTTTTTATTCTATATTATATAATTATTTGTTTAATGGCTATTTCGAGTAAAAAATGATTTTATAATAAAATCAAATTAATTATGTTTTCAATGAAATTATTAAGTTGGATTAAGATTAATAAGCTGAACTGGCATTATTTATCAAGAAATCCTAATGCCATTTCGTTATTAGAGGAAAAATATGAAAAAATCGATTGGTTTTATCTTTCTTCTAATCCGAATGGTATTGAATTGCTAAAAGAACAATTTGAATATATCGATGTACATATGTTATCAACAAATCCGTCGGGTATTGAAATTCTTAGACAACATCAAAAACATATTGTTTGGTCGATGTTGTCTAAGAATCCGAATGCGATTGACTTATTAAAGGAAAATATAGATAAAATTAATTGGTATAAATTATCTGCTAATCCGAATGCAATTGAAATGTTAAAGGAAAATAAAGATAAAATCAATTGGTCGATGTTATCTAAAAATCCAAATGCAATTGAAATGCTGAAGGAAAATAAAAATAAAATTGATTGGTCGATGTTATCTAAAAATCCTAATGCAATTGACTTGCTAAAGGAAAATAAAAATAAAATTAATTGGTCGAATTTATCTAAAAATCCGAATGCAATTGAAATGTTAAAGGAAAATGAAGATAAAATCGATTGGTCGAATTTATCTAAAAATCCGAATGCAATTTCACTACTTAAAGCTAATAAATCTGCAATTAATTGGGATAATTTATCAGCAAATCCTGCAATCTTTGGTTATGATTACGAAGAAATGCGTAATTCAAATATTGAATTAAAGGAAGAAATAGTGGCAATGGCATTACATCCGAAAAGGATATTTAGGTTGATAGCAGAATATGGTGAGGATTTAATTTATGATGTATATATGAGTGACGATTAAATTTGATTTAAAGAGATTAATAAGAAATCCTTAAATAACTTTATTAATATAATAAAGTAGATTTGATAATATTCTTGATTTCAATTTTAATATTTTTAAATATATGTTTATCCATACTTAAATCTAAATAATTTAATCTTGAATATATAAATTCTATTAATTCTAAATCTCTTATTTTATTTTCAATTCTTTCTTTGTCTTTATCATAAATGGATTTTAGTTCATTAGAATTTTTATTAAATAAATCATTAGCTAAACAATCAATATTAGTAAATTTCCATTTATTGTCTTCTTTAATTATACAACCTCTATTTTTTTGATATTTAATATTATGGTTTTCAGGATATTTATCATTAAAATGTTTCATTTCAATATATTTAGGAATAATGAAATCGCCACTATTCAAAAATAATTTAATAATATCATCAAAATTAATATAATCAGTTCTTTCAGAATTATAATTATTAATAATATAATTATTTGTTGTATTATTTAAATTATTATTTCCATTAATATAAATATTTGGTGTATTGTTTTGATTATTAGTAACAGGTTCTTTACATTTATTATTTTTAATATGTTTGCTTTTATTACTGGTATTACTAAATATTTTTTTACATTTAGGACAAGCCAATATACTCAATCCAGTACAATTTATTTCGTGTGTTGTTAAATATTTTTTTGTTTTATATTTTTTATTGCATTTTTTACAATAAAAACAATCTTCTAATTCATCTTCTAATTTGTCTTCGTCAGTTTTGACAACATTTTCGTTATTTTCAGTATTTTGGTTTATATTTTTATTATGTTTTGCATTTTGGTGTCGTATTAAATTATATTTTTTATAAGTTGTATAATTGCAGAACTCGCAATTAATTAATTCTGTTGTCATTTTATATTAATATTATTATATTTAATATCATATTTTTTATATATTAATTTTATTATTTTTATTAATTTTTATTAATTTTTATTAATTTTTTAAAAAAATTAATGGGTTTTTCGTCTATAATATTTATGTAATTTATTTTTGGATATGAAAACCTATTTTTTGGATATGAAAACCTGTTTTTTTGGATATGAAAACCAATTTTGGATATGTTTTTATTAATATCATAATGTATATTTATTCTTATCAGTTTGGTCTAAGTATAATTTATAATATGTAATTTAATAAAAATGTTTACTAATTTTAATGAGCTATGATAACATAATTAAATAAAAATAAAAATTTTTATTATCGTAATTTTTATTTGCTCGCTCATTTTTTGATGCGTGTGAAAAAAAAATAAAATAGTTTTTAAAAAAATCGATTGTTTTTTATCTTTTGGATTTATCGAAATATTTAAATAAATTTAAATAAATGATTTACATAAATCTGCTAATTTTATGATCAGAATTTTGTTTTTGGTATAAATAGTTTTGAATAGATAATTTAAGAATGGATTAGATCCTAAATGTGTTCCTATTCCATTTGGACGATATATATAATCTTCTATAATTAATATTAATTTGTTTTCTAAGAAAATACAATTATAAAAAAACGAAGGATCATATAATAATATTATTATCTTTGCATTATTAATTATTGATAGATTATATTTAATATTTTCATTATTATTATCAATGAAAATTGCATTGTTTTTAGATGTATTTATTCTTATTTTTGTTATAATTTCGTCATTATTATTATTCATATTAATAAATACATAATCGTATTTATTAACTGTATTATCAATATTCGATTTAATATAATTAATATAATTGATTAGATAATAGTTATAATATATATCATTATCTAAACGATGAATATAATACATTGAATAGATTTTTGGTAAATAACAAATGTTATTAGGATTATCTATTTTATTAACGATCTCATTATTAATATTAAAAAATTTAAGTAAATTCTTAATATCATAATTTGTAATTTTTGATAATATTTTAATATTAGGATTACTTTTATTCAAATTGGTTAAAATACTTATAAATATAAAATTTTCAAAAATCCAATATCCAAAATCTCGTGATGCATTACTATCTACAATAAAATAATATTGTTTCTCATTTTCTTCTTTTTCTTTTTCTTTTTCTTCTTGATTAAAATAAATAATCAAATCTCTAGTAGAGAATTTAAATTTATAATCAATTATATTTTCGATAATAATTATATTATCATTATCATTATCAATCATAATAATATATAAAAGTAAAATATTAAAAAAAATAATAAATGTACATAACATATAATTATTTAAATCCGTGTAATATTAAATCATTAGAAGGTGTTGGTTCTCAATATCAAAAAATAATAAATTTATATGCCGTTATAAAGAAATATAATTTGAAATATATACATATTCCTTTAGAAATTGGTCATAATTATAATAATGATAAAGATTGGAATCAGAAATGGGATACTTTTTTAATTTTAAGAAATTATCAAATAATGATGAAATAGATATTGATAAATTAGATAAATATTTTTTAACAGGATATATATCAGAAGAAACGATATTCAGAAATAGAAATCCTAATATTTTATATTTCTATTTTCATACATTCGATATTTTTTATAGAGATCCTGAATATTATTTTAAAGATATTCAAAATGATTTGATTAATGCATATGACGAAACAAATAATTATAGAACATTGATTTATAATAAAACAAAAACTAATATTGCAATTCATATACGAGTACATAATAATTATGATAACGAAGGAGAATATGATAAATATTCTAAATCAGATACATCAAATGAAGAAAGATATTATTTTACAGCAGATATGTATGAAAAACTAATAAAAGACCTGAAAACGAAATATCCGAATTCAGATATTCATATCTTTTCACAAGAAGAATATTTTGATATTAAATTCAAAAAATTGCGAGAAATTGAAGATATCAAATTACATTTTGATGATATGGATATATTCGATACATTTAATCATATGTGTAAAGCCGATGTATTTGTTATGGGTTTAAGTTCCTTAAGTATAATAATAGCTTATTATAATAAAAATACTGTTATATATTTACCATATTCTTATCCACCTGTATTAAAATCCTGGATAGTTTATAAATCTCCTTAAATAATTTATTTGTATTAATTTTATAGAATTTCTATAAAAAATGATCTTTTATTTTTATTAATCTTTCATTACTACTTAGAGAGAGTGTAATCAACCAAACCAAAAGCAATCAAGCGAAACGAAATGCCTGTCAAGATGTATTGTCAATTCACTTCCTTCTGCACTGATGTCAATTGCCGTTGTGTTCATCATCACGATAAACCTGAAAGACAGTTATTAGAAGATATCATTCGGACCTCCACTGAGCATATGGCGCTTATTGATGGCTTTAAACCGTCATCAACTAAGTTCCCGTGCAAATTTGGGGTAAGATGTTTCGAAAAAGACTGTACTTTCACACACAGTGGTGTTGAAGACTTGGAGATGAGGAAACTTATTTTCAAACAGTTCAACAAACAATTGAAAGCCATTCAAATGCGAAAGAAGATCGAGAGAGAGATCAGTATGGTCAAGACCAATCCGGTCGACTGGGCTGATATGTGAAAGCTGGAAGATGGAAAAAAAATGGCAAAAAGAAATTTTTGTCATTTCAATTATAAAAATAAAAAAAGGTTTGTTTTTTTTAGAATTCATTATATTCAATATCTGATAAACATATAGATTGATCAATATAATAATTTTTTATTTCTTCTTTATCATTTGGAAAGGTTAATGGTTTATAATTATTAATACAATCCAATTTAGATTGTAATTCAACCAATCTACGAATATCTTCAAACATCTCTTTTTATTTAAAGATATTATTATAAAATCCTTAAATAAGTTTTATGTATTAATTTTACAAAATTCTAATAAAAATTGATAGGATCATTTTTTAATAATTATTGTGGGGATGTTTAGGGGCAATATGTAGTGTGAAAGTGTGGCTACATAACCTAAGATGGATGAATTAAATTAAATTAAATGTCTTCAAATCAAAAAAGAAGACAAAGTCAAAAAAGAAAATTTTTGGCATTTTCTTTTTTCATAAAAATAAATCAATCAAACGAATTAAATAGATATTTTAGACTTCTTATATGATTCTTATAAGATTTCTCTATTTCTTTTGTATTATTATAAGAATATCCTTTTGTTGCCATATAATCCAAATAATCTCTCAATTGTTTATATCTCATATCTTCTTTGTTTTTTGTATGATTTGATATATATGATATCAATGTTTCTGATATGAAATGCATTATTATATGATATATATAATCATCTAACATTTTCTGCCAAATATTACGACCTGTATGAACTTTTGAATAGGTATGTTTTAGATTTTGTTTTATTATCATTTGATTATTTTTATTTTCAAATAATTTCTTATAAAATACTCGAAATGCATCTTCAGCTGATATTATATATAATTTATGAATAATATTATTCTCTTCTAGATGTTGTATATCAAAATCTATTTTTAATTCTTCTTCATTGAATCTTATTAAGTTTATATTATATGTAATATTATTATTACAATTATTATTTAATATTATTTGTGTATTGTTATTTATGGTCTGTGGTTGAATTGATTGTATCTCTTCTACTGGTTTTACTATTATTTCTAATCCTTTACATATTTTTAGATGTTTTGATTTTGAAGATCTAGAAGAATATATTTTATGACATAAATAACATTCTAAAGGATTTGATACCCCTTTACAAATTAATAAATGTTTTTGTAAATAATTTTTTGATGACAATATTTTTGAACATTTTGAACATTTATTAGCAGGGTTGACAATTTTTATAGGATCGTTAACATTTTTTATAGGGTCATTAACATTATTAATATTATCGTTAACATTTTTTATATCATTGTTAATTTTGTCAACCTCTATATTATCTATTTTTTGATTATTATGTTTAGCAGTTTGATGTCTATTTAAATCATATTTCCTTTTTGTAGTATAATTACAATATTCGCAACTATAATTTATTATTTCCATTACTATAAATGCTTTATTATTTTTTATTTTTATATGCGTTTTTTTACGCATTTACGCATTTACGCAAAGGGGGGGGGGAGAAATTTTTTCTTCTTTTTTTAAAACTTTTTTTGAAAATATATCCTTTATTAATATTTATTCCTTTTTTCTTCTATTTCTCTTATCACTTTTCATCTGATTTCGTTTTTTCGATCTTTTATTACCATTTCTGATAAACATATTTAAGGATTATTTATTATTTTCCTTAAATATGATCTTATCTTATTTGAAGGGTATTAAACGATTCCTTTTTATTGGTTTTATTGCTGGTATTCTATCCTCTTATATTCTCTCTTTTGTACCTATCTTTTATTCTAATATTTTACAATTCCTTATCTCTTCTAATCCTGATTTTCATCAATTATATTATTTATTGTTTATTTATTTCTCTTATAATTCTATTTCCAATCTTTTTGCTGGTATTAGAGGCTATATTTTCACTGTTTTTATTGAATTTGTTATTACTAAAATCAAAAATAATGTTATTTCCACTTTTTTCCATAAAAATATTCAATTTTATAATCACAATAATTTAAATGATATTATTAATCTATTTATTACTGATACTCGTAATATCACTGAATTTTATTTATATAATAGTAATCTTTTCATACGCAATTTTACTCAATTTATTACTATCTCTCTCATTCTTTTACCTTTATCCTCTTCTCTTTATTTTATTACTCTCTTTTTATCCTTTTTACATATCTTCATTGAATATTTTTATACTCATTTTATATTTATTCCTATCTCTTCTATGGCTAATGACATCTCCCTTAAACAAAATAATTTGATTATTGAATATATTAATAAAATTGAAACTTATAGAAGTCTTTATTTAGAACCTGTTTTATTTCATAAATTCTCTCAGTCTAATCTCTTATATCAATCTATTAAATTTAAAGATGCTCTCTTTTATGGTCTTAATCTCTTTTTTATTCATTCCTTAAATGACTTCTTCTTCGTTATTATTATTTTTATTGGTAAATATTTCTCTTTCTCTAATGATATTATTCTTCTTTTCGTTTTATACAAATCTTATTTTTATAATATCACCAGAGATTTTAATGAAATCAGAAGAAATTTTATTAAAAATCATAAATCTATTTCTAATCTTACTCTTTTCCTTTCTTATAATAATAATACTACTACTACTAACTCATCTCTCATTTTACCTCCTTCTAATTTCAATCCTAATATTCATATCAAAAATTTAACTTTCTCATATGATGATAATTATTTCATCTTTTCTAATTTTAATCTCACTATTCATAAAAATACTATTACTGGTTTTAAAGGTAAATCTGGTAATGGTAAATCCACTTTATTTAAATTATTATTAGGTTTTTATAATAATTTTAAAGGTCATATCCTTTTTGATGATATTAATATTACAAATATTGATAAACTATTCTTTTATCATAATTTAATCTCTTTTGTTGGTCAAGAACCCGTTTTATTTGATGGTTCTATTCTTGATAATTTATTCTCTTTCAATCCTGTCAATCAAGATGATCTCAATTTTATATTACCTTTAATTGATGATTTCTTTCACAATAATAATATTAATAATATTAAACTCTCTGGTGGACAAAAACAACGTATCTCTATTTGTAGAGCTATATTACGAAAACCTAAAATATTATTATTTGACGAACCTACTTCCGCTTTAGATATTTATAATACTAATAATTTTATTTCTTTCATCAAATCTTTATCTATTACTTCTTTAATTATTTCACACGATGATTCTCTTTTACAACAATTATCTCACTCCATTGTTCATATTTAATTTTTTGTATTAATTTTTTTGCTTTTATATAAAAATTGATTTTCATTTTTATTTCTTTTTATTATGGCTATTGTTAACGCTATCGTCGGTGCTGGTATTTATGGATGTGATAGAATTATTATCAGTAAAACTACTCTTAATAATAATTCTATTCGTTATGATATCGAATTCGATTTTATACCCACTTCTTTTAATGTTTATTCCTGGTATGATGAATTTCACGATGAATTTGCACGACTTATTGATCTTTTCTCTTCTGTTGGTTCTAAAATCATTCAAGAAGACAATAGTTGGATTTTAGTCGGTCCTAAAATTCGTTCTTTATCTCCTGATAATGAACTTTACATCAAACAATGGGATTCTGATCCGTTCTTAATTACATATGAAGAACAACCCGTTTTTAGATGTGATAAGACTCCTTTACAAGTTTTCATTGACGAACTCGGATTTTATCCAGGTGAAGTTAATTAAAAATTTGAATTGAAAAGAAATGACAAAAATTTTTGTCATTTTAATAAAAATAATTTATTTGTTTTTGAGTTGGAATGACAAAAAATTTTTTGCCATTTTTTTGAGTTGTTTTTTTCAATAATACAACTCCTTGGTAGCGAAGTATTCTTCGATAGTAGGAATATTTAAATTATCGATGATAACTAAGATATTATCATTGGAATTCAAATATTCATACATAACGGTATTACTCCAGTGTTGATGATAGATCATATCCATAGCCATAGCGACCAAATATCTAGCACTTTCGTTATAACAATCCGATTTGGTTTCGTTATACGATCCAAGATTAATAGTGCCATAGGTTTTGTCGGTGTATTCGAAATATGCCATCATTTTTGCTTCCTTCTTTTGAATGCTTGACAAGGTCTCTCTTGAGGCTTGAAAAGGGTCTCTTGAGGCTTGAAAAGGGTCTCTCTGGTTGATTACTTTCCTTATATAGTAATGAAAATATTTTTATTATGTCCTTATATCATTTTTTATTCACTTTTTATTATTTTAATACTTTTTAAAATTTCTTCCTTTTTTATTTCCACCCTGTCTTCCTAGCCTTTGAGCAATTACACGACTTAACACGGTACCATCTGGTACTTTAACGCTATTTATAGCGTTTTTAAATAATTCTGGTAATGGTTTTCCTGTATCAATTGATTCTTTTTTTAGTCTACTAATAAGATTCTTAAATGGTTTTATGACTAATTTTTCATATTCTGGTGTACCTACCTCTATGCCTTTTATTTTTTTATTTACATATTGTTGTGGTCTTTTTTTTAATTCATCAAAACTTTTAGGTGTTGATACAATAGAATGAGTAAATGATTGAAATTCTTCATCATCACATATAGCATATTTATTTGCTATATTATTAGTAAATTTTCTAATCTTTTCCAGATCATAATAAGTTGTTGTGGCATATGGAGGTATAATAATTTCGAATTCTTGATAAAAAAAAGATAATGGTGATGCTAATAAAACATGACAGCCTGGTAGAATACTCGTTTTATATATTGCTGCATCTTTTGAGCTTTGTGATTTATAAAAGTTTTTGGCAATATTAAAATCAAATGTAACCGAACTTAATCTAGTATTTATAAAAGACCTTTTTTTAGACAAAAGATCTTCACTTAATTTACTTCTTGTTTGAGATTTATCATCTGATTTATTTGCCTCAACAAATGCTCGAATTATATCAATTTTTTCTGTATCTTTTTTTTCAGCATCACTTGCACGAACATAATGTCCTGATACTCCTCTATAACCATAAATAGTTTGTTTTACTTCTGGTCCAGATAATATAATATTACTTATATCATCAATAAATTGATCCACTACGCTATGCCAATCAATAAAATCTAAATCTGCAAAAATGCTTCTCGTATTATGGTTACCTAATATTTCAGATTGGTGACCATGATCTTCTTTTATGTCATTAACACGTCTACTATTTTCACACCAATGTTGATACCAATTGGTACTACCACGTGGTGTTCGATATTCTATTATTGGGTTTTCATCATATACAGCTGTAAGTTCATCATCATATGTATCACCATATAATTTAAAAATTTGAGTATAAAATGAATCACCAAATTCTCTAAACAAATCAAATTTTTTAGTTTGATTTGTTTTATGTAATATGTAAAAATAAAAACTTGTATTAATTTTTGTATAATCTTGTATTGTTCTTTTCGCACCTGTAGTCAATTGACTTATATAATTATGTTGCTCTCTAATAAATTCATCTATAGCTGGATTATTACTATAAACGCTTCGGGTTAAACTGTTTATTTCTCTTCTATTTAAAGTTGGATAATTTTGATATCTTCCAGGTGTTACAAATTCAGGTTTTTTGCTTTTATCATAAATTCCTTCTATTCCATCAATCAAATCTTGTTCATATGCCATTACAATATCTGAATTAAATGCAAAACATTCGATTTGTTTTGTTAATATTTTTGATTCATCATATTGTTGTTCTAAAGTATCATAAGCATAAAATGGATTACAATTTATAAATAGTGTAGCACTAAATTCGCGACTATTAGCAAGTATATATTTTGACAATTCTGTAAAATGGCTATATAGATTAGAGCTGGTTTTATTTCTTAATAAATCTTGAATTTCTATACTTTGTTGTGATTTGTTATATATTCTACAAAAATTTCGCAAGTCTTCTAATAATAAATGACCTCTTTTAGCATTTATATCATATGCTAATCCACCTCCTGCTAAATGTTGATTAACATAACAAGCTTTTGCTAATTCGCCACCCTCATTTATAATAACACCGCAAGATTCATTATTTGTATTATTTTCAATTTTATCAATTTCTTTTTTTGCCTCTGTACTAATATTAGGATCTGATTCTAGTTCTGTTTCATTTATAAATAGTTCATTGCTAAAAGAAACAATTGTATACAATAATGTTTCAATATCTGCTTGTGATAGTGTATTAAAATTCTGAATACTAAATATATCATCTATAGTAGATATTTGGTTAGTTCCTCCTTTTAAATATTTATTTGTTTTTTTAGGCATTCTATTATATAATATTATATAAAAAATTTCCCATATTTTTTATATCTTCTTTATATTTACAATTATTTACTTTGAATATATTTTTATTTCTACTGAATATTTTTTTATTTATTTTGTTTACATTAAGGTTTAAGATTTCTATTGCGTTTGGGTTACTGGATAAATAAGACCAATTGATTTTATCTAGATTGTCTTTGATTATATCTTCTACGGCATTTTTGTTTAAAGAAATCCATTCCCAATTAATTTTATCATAATTTTCTTTCAATAATTGTACAGCATTTTTATTTAATGTTAAATTATCCCAGTCGATTTTATCAGGATTTTCTTTTAAAATTTCTATGGCATTTTTATTTAACGATAATACATTCCAATTGATTTTATCGGGATTTTCTCTTAAAATTTCTATGGCATTTTCATTTGCTGAAAGATTATACCAATTGATGTTATCATAATTTTCTTTAAGGAGTTTTATGGCATTTTTATTGCACGATAGCATATCCCAATTTATACGATCAGGGTTTTCTTTTAATAATTCGATTGCGTTTTTATTTAAAGATAAATTGTCCCAATTTATTTTTTTTTTATTTTTTTTTAAAATTTCGATAGCATTTTTATTAAAAGATAAATTGAACCAATTAATTTTATCAATATTTTCTTTTAAAAGTGATGTTGCATTTTTATTAAGCGACAATTTAGACCAATCAATAATATGTAAATTATTTTTTAAATAATCAATTGAATTTATGTTTGTAGATAAATCAGAATTTATTAACATATTATTATCAATCCATTCTAACAAATCGTATTTAGGATCAACAATATAAGACGAAATAATATAACATATATCTATATTTATTTTATTCATATACAATAGAATAAAAAGATATATTTATATAAAATGGAAGACGATTTAGATGAACAGTTAAAATTTCAGCAAAAATCAGCAAGCAGACGAAGATTAGCCCAAAGATCATCATTGAAATCAATTGTAACAACAAGATTACCAAAGTTTTTAATAACTAATGACACACATCAATTATTAAAATCTTCAATTAATGAAAATAAAATACTTAATAATTTTTTATTAAAATCTGATACACAAATAAACGATAGATTTGTAAAATTACAAACTGATATAACTAATCTAATTGCAAGTGCCGGATTTAATTATAATTATTGTATAACAGGTTCTAGAGTTTGGTATGAAACATTTAAAAATATTTTTCCTAATTTAAGTGAATATGAACAATCGGCTATTTATAAATATAATTCGTGTGATTCTATTTATTTGATAGAAGCTAATAATATAAAAAAAATAGATAAAAATATTAATGATCTCATACAAGAATTTGTAGATTATTTAGAAGTTGTTTTACAACCCAATGGAAAATACTTTACAATCGAATTAAAACCAATTGGACAAACTAAATATTTATTTAGATCGGCTACTGGTTATTATATAGAACTAAAATTAAGTGATACACCAATTATAAAACCAGTTTCAGCAGTTTCAGCAGTACCACTACCAAAACCACCACCAAAAGTAGCAGCAAAACCAGCAGCAACAACTGCAACACCAAAATCAAGAAGTGTAAAAACAACAGCTCAAGATAAGAAAAAAGCAGAAGCAGATAGATTAGCAAAAGAAGCAGAAGCGTTGAAAAAGAAGAAGGACGAAGCAACTGCTGCAAGAGCGGCACGAGTAGCTTCAAGAAGAACAGCAACAGGAGGAACTGGAACAGCTATACAATCTCAAGACAAAGAAAATATATATAGAATATTTTCATTTGAATTTAATTTATGTAATAGTAAAGATGAAATCAAATTATTAACTAATTTTGACAATTTAATAGTACCAACTACACATTATTTGAATGAATATGGATTATATATATTTAACATCATAGCAAAAGGAAGATTTTTTATAAAAAGAGGGTTATATAATCGTTTCAAAATTAGAGAAGATATTTTCAATAAATTAATATTAACAAGTGTTGATATTAAAACTAAAGCTTTTGCTGATATTTTAAATATTTATATTCTAACTTTTAACGATCTACGATTACCGAATCAATATACATATAATTTATTAGTAAAACAATTATATTTATCTTATCCAGATATTGAAGAATTTGTGAATAAAGTAGAAACCAAAATAATAGAATGTTTGAGACCTTATATAAATCAAACTATTATAAATATTAACAGAGAATTGAAAGAATTGCAATTTACAGATAATTTCGGAAACATAGAATCAGGAAACAAATTGACAGGCATATTCGTAGCTGGTGGAGATGCAATACGCCGATACAAATACGATGCTAGTGTAACAAAAGATATTGATACAAAAATTTATTTATCAACTGAGATACCTTTAGAAATGTATGACAATAAAAAGATATTAGATGATTGCATTATTAACAATTTATTAATATTATTAATTTTTCTTACAAAAAACAAACGAGAAATTTTTAGACCAATTAATAATCCTGAAAATATTAAATTAAGATCTAAAAGCGGTATATTAGTTGAATTTTCATTATATTCAATAGATGATGAAGATTTAGATTTTAAATTAAGAAAATTATTTAAAGGTAATTTCCCAGTTGATTTATATTCTTTGGATTATAAAGCTACTTTAATGTGTAACGACAAAAAAGATAATTTGCCATATGAAATAGCCTTTTTAGATATTGCGTTTGAACAAGTCGCTGAAAATTATTATAAAAAATATGCAGTTATTTCTAATGGATTACCGATAAGTAGAATGAAATTTATATTAGACGATTTAAAGAAAACATATAATAGCGATTTATCATCTATATTAAGATTTCAAGGCGGTAAAATAGTTAAAGATTTTGGTAGATATAAAGAGTTATATGAAATCTATGTAAAACACGAACAATTGGAGAGAGAATCATTATATTACACTCGTAAAGAAACCGATGAAACTACAAAAAAAATTATGCGTGATAGCGATTCTATCATAACCTATATTAGTCCAGAGCAACAAAGGATGAATGCACAATTAGATCGTGCAATTTATATTGATAAAGCTTCAATTGAAAGAGATAGATTATATGGTATATTTAAAAAAGAATATGATAAGAGAAATATAAAAAACACAACTAAGATTTCATTTGATTACGAATTATCAAAAAATATGCGAAAGCAGGGTGGAGGATTTGGAAATATAGATCCTCAAATTATAAATGCTTACAATAAATATGGTTATATTAATATTAATATAAATAATGATGATTATAGAATACCTAGTGATATTGCATCATCAAATAACCAAAATTATTTAGATAAAATAATACAACCACCACCAAACGCAATAATTAACCCGAGTGAATTAATACGCCTCAGAAATTTTATCAAAAAATTTAAACTTATAAAGGCGCATAAAAAATAATTTGATTTAAATAACAGGAAATCCAATGTTGTTATATAAATCGAAATATTCATCATAAGTTTTTTGTTGAATGTTATTAATATCAATATTAACAATAGGTTCGTTATATGGATGAATATTACCGAAAGTCTTTAAAACCAAATCGCGTTTATAATGAGAAGTATTACTAATGATTTCATAAAATTTGCAACCAACTAATTGATATCTCCCATTAATCCTATTAAAAATTATTTTAGCATCTTTAGTTTTCAGAATATCAATTAATTTATCCATTTTATCAATATCTGAAATTATATAAAAATTAGGATTATATAAAAATTCATTTTCTTCGACAATAAATAGTATCTTATTGTCTAATAAATTTTTATATTTATAAATAATAATTGTTTTGTTAATATAATGAGCAAATCCTGCCAAATCAACAATTTTCCACATATATTTGTGCATATAGAAATATAAAAATAATAATCAATTTTTAAAAAATAATAACAAAAACCTCTTCATTTTTATTATTATTCATAAAATAATAATCATATCTATACCATACAACCCTTAATTTCACCCACAGCACCATTATTTGTATTATGAACAGAACTGTTAGAAGAACTATTATTTGTATTATCTACAGTCCCATTATTAGTATTGTTAGCAGAACTGTTAGAAGAATTGTTAGAAGAATTGTTATTTGTATTATTAGAAGAACTGTTAGAAGAACTATTATTTGTATTATCTATAGTCCCATTATTAGTATTGTTAGCAGAACTGTTATTAGTATTGTTAGCAGAACTGTTATTAGTATTATTAGCAGAACTGTTATTAGTATTGTTAGCAGAACTGTTATTAGTATTGTTAGCAGAACTGTTATTAGTATTGTTAGCAGAACTGTTAGAAGAATTGTTAGAAGAACTGTTAGAAGAATTGTTAGAAGAACTATTATCAGAACTGTTAGAAGAATTGTTAGCAGAACTGTTAGCAGAACTGTTATTTGTATTATCTACAGTCCCATTATTAGTATTGTTAGAAGAACTGTTATTAGTATTATTAGCAGAACTGTTATTAGTATTGTTAGCAGAACTGTTAGAAAAATTGTTAGAAGAACTGTTAGAAGAATTGTTAGAAGAACTATTATCAGAACTGTTAGAAGAATTGTTAGCAGAACTGTTATTTGTATTATCTACAGTCCCATTATTAGTATTGTTAGAAGAACTGTTATTAGTATTGTTAGCAGAACTGTTAGCAGAACTGTTATTAGTATTATCTACAGTTCCATTATTTGTATTATTAGAAGAACTGTTAGAAGAATTGTTAGAAGAACTGTTAGAAGAATTGTTAGAAGAACTGTTAGAAGAATTGTTAGCAGAACTGTTAGCAGAACTGTTATTAGTATTATCTACAGTTCCATTATTAGTATTATTAGAAGAATTGTTAGAAGAATTGTTTGAAGAATTGTTAGTAGAATTGTTAGAAGAATTGTTAGAAGAATTGTTATTAGTATTATCTACAGTTCCATTATTAGTATTATTAGAAGAACTGTTAGAAGAACTGTTAGAAGAATTGTTATTTGTATTATCTACAGTTCCATTATTAGTATTGTTAGAGGCATTGTTATTAGAACTATTATTTGAAGAATTATTAGAATTATTATTAGCAGGATTGTTAGAAGAAGGTTTTGTAAAATTGTTATAAATTTTGTTTATTAAATAAATTGGGTTAAATAATTGCTAGTCACCATCGCCGCGACCATCTCCACCACCGTCTCCACGACCACCGCGGCGACGACCATCGAAATTATTATAATAATGATGGTGATAATCACGATCGTGTCTATCGTGGTGATGGTGGTGTGGGTGATGATGGTGTAAGGCGTTAATTATGCGTTCAGATTGTAAATCAAAACGCATATTATCGTTATTATAGTTATTGATTAAAGCTCTGGTATCATTATTATCTTTGATATTAGCTAATTTGATTTCTCCTGCTACTTCTGTTATCTTTTGTTCAAGTGAAAGTTTATTTTTGGCAGCTTCAATTTGTGTATTAGCATAATTATCAGCAGCTTGTTTAACAATTGCTAGTTCACTATTAGCAATAGATTTTTCTAATCCATTATTCATTTTTAACATCTCCATCATTGTTAAATTATGATGATTATCAATTAATCGACCAATACTATTTTCAACTCGTGATAAATCATTTTCTAATTTACCAAAATTTCTTTCTGATTGAACATAATACTCGCCTAACTTTCTTTCTATAAATTGATTTTGGGTCGCATTAAATAACTTAGTTTCACCAAAATTTCTCTCTGATGTTAACATATTTTCTTTAAATCCAGACATAATTTCGCGATTGTTTTTTTCAACTAAAGTAGCTAATTGACCTCCAATTCTTTCAGATGCAATTGCATTAGCTGCAGAAGTTCTTTCTGTTGTATTCATATTCATAGATCCATTTCTTTCAATAGCTGATGAAAGACTGTTACCAACTCTATCGGTTGTTGCTGCATTAGCTGCAGATGTTCTTTCAATTGCTGTTAAATCTGCTGAAAATCCGTGTTGTAATATGTCTTTTAAACTTGATCCTATAGTATTTAAATTTTGATTTGCAAAAGCATTGTTTCTATCCATAATATTAACTATTCTATCACCATCTAAATTTACTAAAGATGATAAGCCCTGAGCATTTCGTTCCATAGAGTTCTTAATACTTTCTGTTACGGCCCGTTGATTGTCTAATATTGCTGAAGTTTGATTATTATTGCTTATTATACCTAACATAGCATCAATAGAAGGCATACCACCAGACGACATTTCGTTTCCATCTATACTGTATATTTTAATTTTCATATTATCGATTTTTTATTAGTTAATTTTTTATAACTATATTTTATAGAATTTATTAAATTAATATGAATTTTTCTAATATAACTAGTACACCATTAAACACAATACCTGTACCTGTAGGGCTTTATGTTGGTGCTGTATATAGTAATACAGTCGCAAATAATTATTTATCATTAAATACTGGCGGTTCAGTAAATGGTAATGTAAATACAACATCACTATTTACAAATAAAATAGGCATTGGAACTACTTCAACAACTTCAAACTTATATGTTTCTGGAAATTTAAACGCAACAATTTTGGGAAATGTAGGAATAGGCACAATAGACACCATTAATCATCGTCTTAATGTAAATGGAAATGCAAATTTAAATGGTTATGCATTTGTTAAAAATTCTATAATTCAAGATAATTCAGGACAGTCTAATATTTTTTTAGGTAATATTGGAATAGGAACAACTAACCCACTCAATTCTAATTTATATATAACTGGTAATTCTGTAACTATAGGAAATGTAGGAATAGGCACAAATGACACATCCAACTATAAATTTAATGTTACTGGAGGTGATATAGCCTTAAAAGGTAATACTTTAATAACTGGAATTATCAATCAAACCGGTTCATCTATTTTATGTAATATTTTTAACAGCAGAGTTGGTATAGGTGGCACTGATTTTAATTCTAATTTAACTGTTACCGGTAACAGTTATTTTAATGGTAATGTCGGAATAGGCACAACTGATACAACCAATTTTGCACTAAATGTATCAGGAAACACAAATTTAGGATCTAATCTCATTATTAGCAGTAATATAACTATTAATGGTTTTTTAAATCAAAATAATTCAGCCCAATCTAATATTTTCCTAGGACCTGTAGGAATTGGTGGCACTAATTTCACCTCAAATTTATATGTCGCAGGAGGTTGTAACACGGCCATAATAGGAAATGTAGGAATAGGCACCACTGACACAATAGCCTTTAAATTAAATGTTACTGGAGGTGTAACAAATTTAGGTAGTAATGTTTTAATAGGAGGTTTTATAAATCAAAATAATTCAGCACAATCTAATATTTTCTTAGGAGGTATTGGAATAGGTGGAACTAATTTCACATCAAATTTGTATGTTGATTCAAGTCGTCAGACAGCTATTTTAGGAAATGTAGGAATAGGCACAACTGATACAACAGCCTTTAAATTAAATGTTACAGGAGGTGTAATAAATTTAGGTAATAATGTTTTAATAGGAGGTTTTATAAATCAAAACAATTCAGCCCAATCTAATATTTTCTTGGGAGGCATAGGAATAGGTGGCACTAATTTCACATCAAATTTGTATGTTGATTCAAATCGTCAGACAGCTATTTTAGGAAATGTAGGAATAGGCACCACTGACAATATAGCTTTTAAATTAAATGTTACTGGAGGTGTAACAAATTTTAGCAGCAATGTCTTATTAGGAGGTTTTTTAAATCAAAATAATTCAGCTCAGTCTAATATTTTCTTAGGAGGCATAGGAATAGGTGGCACTAATTTCACATCAAATTTATATATTTCTAGCAGCCGTCAAACAGCAATTATAGGAAATGTAGGAATAGGAACAAGTGAAACAGCAACATTTAAATTAAATGTTTTAGGCGATACAAATCTAGGTTGCAATGCTATAATAGGCAGTAATATAACTGTAAATTGT
>Ga0214921_10003131_pt1 | contig 25813 bp, 26 predicted proteins | sample LL1505_MetaG_FD_177992 | JGI IMG/M metagenome (GOLD analysis project Ga0214921, IMG submission 177992) | Freshwater microbial communities from Lake Lanier, Atlanta, Georgia, United States - LL-1505 | ecosystem: Environmental > Aquatic > Freshwater > Lake | place: USA: Georgia | collected... | reverse complement strand
TCTCGCTTAACTAAAAAGCTTGTCAAGAAGAAGTTAGTTAAGTTGCAGTCAAGCGAAGAAGATGGGCGAGTAAAGTATGTTGTCGAAGGAAGTAGGCTAAAAGAACTCGAGGAAATCTTATGAACGAGGGCGTGCGGATTCTGCTTGAGCGTATCAAGACTCACCCCGAAGAGTTTATGAAGGGTGGGCGGTGGATAAATCTAATATCCGAATACAACGAATATATCCCCGAAGAATTAAAGCCAATTATTACTGAGACGCGCAATTTAGTTAAAGACGAATTTACTAGAGACGTTATCAAAGAATTGATAAATGGTGGGGAAAAATCTGACGAGCAGTGGGTAGATTCGGTTCTAAATAAAAAGTTAGCGGTTATGACTAAGTATGGAAAGCTAATGTATGACAGCATTGAAAAGAGTTCGTGAGATTGATGGGCATATAGTCCTACGTCCCGCTAAGTCCCACCCAAATCCCGATCACTGGGAGGCGCTACGGATATTTATTCGTGCTACCCAAGGTAACTGTTGTAAAACATGTTGGCGAAATGGTGAAGACTTTACGCTAGAACTACACCATCGACACTACAACACATGGGGTAATGAAAGTCCCAACGATGTGACGATGCTATGCCAATCTTGTCATGATGGGATTACAGAATCAATTAGAAGTAGGCGTCGTGCGCTTGGCGATCAGACGCTTAAAAAAGTTTCGAGCAGGGAGATTAAACCAAAACAATCTTCCAAACCGAAAAAGAGGAAAGTAAAAGTTCCTAAAACTGTGCGGACTAAAGAGATCGTAAGATCCCGACGTCCATAATTTAACGAAGAGGAGAGTAACATGCCAAAAGGCTATTCGCAGTATGAGGTTGAGTTAAGTGGTGATTCATTGATTATGCACAACGGACAGACGGCTGACCCCCTTAATCCGTTTAGCAAAGCTATGAAAGAAATTAGTAGCAAGCGCAAAAAGACGGACACCGACTATGAAGCTATGGCTAACATAGAGTATCGTGCGGGTCTATATCTAAACAAGAAGAACGAAGTGATTGTCCCAAGTCGGGTGCTTGAGTCTGTGCTTGTAGAAGGTGCGAAGAAAAGCAAAGAAGGTAAATTGGCATTATCAGGTATGTTTGTAGATACCGATGCGGTATTTACCTACGATGGTTCACCAATGAGTATTGATGAATTGGTTGAAAGCGAAGACCATCGCATCTGTGTAGCGGTTCGTGTTGGTATGGCTAAGGTCATGCGCACCCGTCCGCACTTCAAAGATTGGAACGCTAAGTTCAAAGTATCTATTAACTCCGATGTAGCAAACGAGGCGCAGTTAAAGCGTTGGCTAGAAGATGCAGGTAGTTACGTTGGCATCGGCGACTGGAGACCACGTCATGGTCGTTACGAAGTTAAAAAGTTCGCAGCGGTAAAAATGCCACTCAAAAAAGTTGCATAGCTTGGACATCAGGTTCCGGCAGTGTATGGCGCGTTCCGGCATGGATCGGTCTGTCCCGATCCGGCATGGCGAGGTTTGGGTTTCATGGTCTGTTAAAGCCGGTTTAGGCTAGGTCAGCCCCGGCAAGGTGCGGTGAGGATTTCTTGATTAGTCACGGCGGGGTTTGGTCGGGTGAGGTAAGGTTCGGTATGGGTATCGTGGTTCCCTAGGCGGGGCGAGGCGTGGTGCGGTGAAGTTGGGATCGGTAAGGTTTGGGTATCGTGGTAAATAATCAGGCGGAGTTTGGTCTGGTCAGGCAAGAAAGGGTTTGGTACGGTACGGATTTCAGGGCTCGGCGCAGTGGTGCTAGGCAGGGCAAGGTACGGTCTTGCAAGGATTTCAAGTTGTGGCACGGCTCGGTACGCTCGGGTGCGGTGCGGTTAGGCAGGGCACGGTTTGGGTTTCACGCCCGGGCATGGCTCGGCTCGATAGGGTATAGCGGAGTGAGGTTTGGCAAGGGAGTCGTGGCTCGGCTAGGCGCTGTATGGCGAAGGTCATGCAAGGTATGGTATGGATATCAAGGAGAAAAGAAATGTCAAATATATTAAGTTTTGAAGGAGTAACAACATTAGATTTAGATCCCGACATGGTGTTGCAAAACAACATTGGGAAATTAGAAGGCTTTGTGCTTGTGGGGTATACGTCGGACGGCAAAGAATATACTTGCTCGACTTATGGAGATACTCCGACTATACTTTGGCTACTTGAACGTGCTAAAAAACAATTATTAGAAAGCGCAGACTACGACGATGAAGATTTTGACGATTGATTTTGAAACATATTACGACCGAGATTATTCTCTGTCTAAAATGACGACTGAAGAGTACATTAGAAGCGACTTGTTTGAGGTAATTGGTGTAGCGGTAAAAGAAGACGACGGCGAAACTGTTTGGTACGACAACAAACATATGACGGCGTCCCGCTTTGCCAAACTATACGACTGGAAGAACTGCTTAGTTCTTGCGCATAATACTCAGTTTGATGGCGCAATATTATCTTGGCGCTATGGTATTAAACCAAAAGGTTGGCTTGATACTTTGTGCATGGCTCGTGCCGTTCATGGAGTAGATGCGGGCGGTAGTCTTAAAGCATTAGCCGAACGCTACATGATAGGTCAAAAAGGTACGGAAGTAGTAAACGCTATGGGCAAACGGCGCAACGACTTTACTCAGTCTGAGATCGACGCCTATGGAGAGTATTGCAGAAACGACGTGGAAATAACATACAGGTTGTTTAACATACTTATGCTACCTGGACTTGGTGGTACGTTCCCTGTAAAAGAGTTAAAGGTAATCAACACAACACTAAACATGTTTGTTGACCCAGTGCTTGAGTTAAACCTACCTTTGCTTGAGCAACACTTAGAAGACACAAAGAACAAGAAAGAAGCATTACTTGAGGCATGCGTGGCAGATAAAGATACGCTGATGTCTAACGAAAAGTTTGCTGACATATTAAAGTCTTTGGGTGTAGATCCCCCTACAAAAACTAGTCTACGCACTAACAAGGAAGCGTGGGCTTTTGCCAAGACCGATGAAGCGTTCAAGGAACTGGCATCCCATCCTGACCCACGAGTTCAAGCTTTGGTTGAGGCAAGGTTGGGTAACAAAACTACGCTTGAGGAAACTCGTACGCAACGTTTTATTGACATAGCCAAGCGTGGGAAGCTACCTGTACCAATCAAATATTACGCTGCGCACACTGGACGGTGGGGCGGGGACGATAAAATCAATCTGCAAAACTTACCTAGTCGTGGCGCTAATGCAAACAAGTTAAAGAAATCTATCTGCGCACCCGAGGGCTATGTCATTATTGACTCAGACTCATCTCAAATTGAGGCACGTACAGTCGCATGGTTATCAGGACAAATAGATTTAGTGGAGGCATTTGAAAATGGAGAGGACGTATACAAAATCATGGCGTCAGCTATTTATAGCAAGGACGTTAACGAAATCAGTGCGTCAGAACGATTTGTGGGAAAAACGACGATTCTCGGTGCGGGATACGGAATGGGCGGTAAAAAGTTTCAAGCTCAACTTAAAACATTCGGAGTCGATATTCCGGAGGATGAGGCGTCGCACATCATACAAATTTACCGGGCTACGTATGGGAAGATACCCGAATTATGGAGGCAAGCAGGGCGATGCCTAGAAGCAATTAATTCTAAACAAGCATGCAATTTAGGTTTAGAAGGCGTTGTTGAGTTTGACCCGCATAAGGCAGGGTTTTTATTACCTAGTGGGTTATGGCAACGCTACGAAGGTATTGAAAAGGTTACGGATTCTCAGGGTAATACCCAATTCCAATATCCTACACGGCGTGGGATAGTAAAGATATACGGCGGTAAAGTAATTGAAAATATTTGTCAAGCGATTGCACGTTGTGTGATTGCTGAGCAAATGGTTAAAATAAGCCAACGATACAGAGTAGTTTTGACGGTGCATGATGCGGTTGCCTGTATCGCTAGGGAAGAAGAGAAAGAGGAAGCCCTCCAGTATGTTATGGAATGTATGCGTTGGAGACCAACGTGGGCTAATACTTTACCTTTAAATTGTGAAGCAAGTTACGGACATAGTTATGGAGATTGTTAATGGATTACTCGTCTTATTTATTAGAGGCAAAAAAGAACTTAAAACTATACGAAGAGGCGATGAGAGATGGAAACTATAAAGGTGCAGAAGAGCACGCACTAAACACACTAGCGGAAATCAGACTATTAAACGTATTGGCAAAAGATGCAGGACAAGAAAAATAAACCGCCACAGCCGAACATGACGCAACAAGAAGTAGCGGAAGTGCTTGGAGTATCTAGAGCGGCGGTAGCTGATTTAGAAAAAAATGCTTTACGAAAACTTAGAATTGAGTTAAAAAAACGTGGATATACCATGAAAGATTTTTTTGGGAGAGAGTGATGAAAGAAATTAGAGATTTAGAAACACATATCCATAACTTGTGGACAGTAAAAGAACAGGTTCGTACGCTACTTTGGCGCTATTTGGATCATCCTGAACAGATGTCGGAAGATGAGATGGCTAACCATTTAATTGCTATTGAGTACACCCTTGACTTGTATTGCGAAAAAATATTTGACGAGTATAAACAGATTGCACAACTTGACGAATACGCTACAGAAGAAGCTAAAGCGTATCGGGAAAAACTACTTAAAAAGATGTTTAAAAAGAAAAAGAAGTTAACTGATGACGACAGGTGCTAAATGATCTACTTTATTGTTTTAGGTAGCATATTTCTGCTAGCAATAGTAGGCATACTAACAGCACTATTTTGGAAAAACAAATGACAAACAAATACACATGGTCGTACTCATCGCTTAGTTTATTCAAACAATGTCCACACCGATACTATCGGTTAAAGGTTGCTAAAGATATTACTGAGCCCTTTGGAGAGCATTTAGTTTATGGTAACGAAGTTCATAAAGCCGCCGAAAACTACATCGGAAAAGGTACACCAATACCTGAACAGTTTAGCTTTATGCAAGAACATCTTGACAAACTAAAAGACATCCCCGGCGAGAAATTGTGCGAAGAACGGCTAGGTCTAACCTATGATTTAAAGCCATGCACCTTTTTTGCCAAGGATGTTTGGTGGCGGGGTGTGGCTGACCTTTTGATTATCCAAGAGGATCGTGCTTATGTTATTGATTATAAAACTGGAAAGCCTAAGTTTGCGGAAACTGACCAATTAGAACTGCTTGCCTTAGCCGTATTTAAGCACTACCCGCAAGTCAAAAAAGTCAAGGCTGGGTTATTATTTGTAGTAGCCAGCGACTTCATAAAAGCTAATTTTGAGCAAGACGACGAAGGTACTTATTGGAGCAAATGGCTAGAGGATACCAAGCGCCTAGAGGGGGCTATTGAGAACAACGTTTGGAATAAAAAGCCAAACTTTTCCTGTAAGGGTTGGTGTCCTGTAACTGACTGCGAACATAATGGGAAACAACACTAATGCCATATACAAAATCACCAAGACCTTATAAAAGGGAATACGCCTTGCAAAAGGCAAGGGGCGAACACGAAAACCGCATGGAGCGCCAACGTGCTCGTCGTGCCATTGATAAAAATGGCAAAGACGCTAACGGAAATGGCAAAGCAGACGCTCGTGAGGGCAAAGATGTAGCCCACAAAAAAGCCCTAGATAAAGGTGGTTCTAATAAACATGGTGTGTATATAACTACCCCTGCTAAGAATCGTTCGTTTAAAAGAGATTCGCAGGGTAATTTAGTTTCTGAAGTAAGTAAGAAAGAGCGTAAGAAAAAGGTTTGATGTTGCTTTGGTGTTTGTTTGATGTTGTAGTGATGTCGTAAAGTACGGTGTGAGTGATAACGACAGGGTGCTCATAGCCCACATAACCGCATCAGTTATCGTTGCTAGTTAGTTGATCTGCCCCTTTCGTAGATGCAACTTCCCTCCTTGGGCAAAGAGATAACCGATTAGCACCCGTAAGGTGCAACTCAAAACATGTGTTTTGAGTGATTTGTCGTCGGAGAAGAGAGTGCAAATAATAGAAAACAAAGCATTATTATTAAAGGTCAAAGACCCAAACAGAATTACAACAGTAATACCCAAAAGCAAACTCCTAGATTCAGGAGAAGTGCTTGTCAAGTGGGGTATAGAAGAAGCACAAGTTCTTAAGAACTTAAAACTAAAAAACGTGCCGTCCCCTATTACGGCTACGTACGAGTGGCCCGGTCTGTATAGACCGTTTGACCACCAAAAGGATACGGCGTCCTTCCTAACCCTGCATCGTAGAGCGTATTGTTTTAACGAACAGGGTACAGGCAAAACAGGTAGCGTAATTTGGGCTGCGGATTATTTGATGAACATCGGTGTTATTAAACGTGTTCTTGTTCTATGTCCGCTATCCATTATGCAATCTGCTTGGCAAGATGATTTGTTTAAGTTTGCCATGCACCGTACCTGTTCAATAGCGCACAGTTACTCAAGAGAGAAAAGGATACAAGCCGTTAATAGCGGATCTGATTTTGTTATCTGTAACTTTGATGGGCTCAATATCATAAAAGAAGCCGTAGAGAAGGGAGGGTTTGACCTAATTGTGGTAGACGAAGCAAATGCGTATAAAACAGTATCAACTACAAGATGGAAGATATTGAACTCTATTGTTAAACCTAACACATGGCTATGGATGCTAACAGGAACTCCCGCATCCCAGTCCCCTACAGACGCATATGGATTAGCCAAACTAGTAAACCCTAGCGGAGTCCCACGTTTCTTTGGTTCGTTCCGAGATACTGTAATGCACAAGATTACACAGTTTAAGTGGGTTCCAAAACCAAACTCAGAAAAGATAGTTCACGATATATTGCAACCCGCAATACGGTTTACAAAAGAAGAATGTCTAGACTTACCTGAAATGACGTATGTAACTAGGGAAGTTCCGTTAACGCCACAGCAGACAAAGTATTACGAAATCATTCGTAAAAACATGATTGCACTTGCCGCCGGAGAACAAATCACAACAGTTAACGCCGCCGCCAATTTAAATAAGTTGTTGCAGTTATCGTGCGGTGCAGTATATTCCGACACTGGCGAAATTGTAGAGTTTGATGCTTCTACACGGATTGGCGCACTCAAAGAAGTTGTTGAAGAAGCTAGCCATAAAGTTTTGGTATTTGTAGCATATAGACATGCTATTGAGATTGTTACTGAAGAACTACGCAAAGCAGGTGTGTCTTGCGAAGTCATATCTGGAGATGTAAGTCCCGGAAATAGAACAGAAATTTTTAAAAACTTTCAGACAAAAGATAACCCTAAAGTTCTTGTAATACAACCACAAGCCGCGGCGCATGGAGTTACGCTAACCGAAGCAAACGTAGTGGTATGGTTTTCCCCTATTACGTCTGTAGAAACGTACCTACAAGCTAACGCCCGGGTGCACCGTGCGGGGCAACGTAATCCTTCAACAGTTGTGCATCTACAAGGCTCGCCAGTTGAAAAGAGAATGTACAAGATGTTGCAATCTAAGATAGATATTCACACACAGATGATTGACCTATATAAAAATATTTTGGAGGAGGGTACTTGACAAAGTCAAATATTGGTATTAAATTATAGATATAACGATATGGAGAAGAGTATGGAAAATATTACTGCTGATAAGCTAGTGAAGACGTATATCAAGATTCGTGATAAACGTGCTGAAATTAAAAAGCAAGACGATGATCTTGAAGAGCAACAAAAAATAATCGAAAGCGAACTGTTAGAAATATGCAAAACAACAGGCGCAGAAAGTTTGCGCACTGAGTTTGGCACAGTGTCCCGCAAGATTAGTAAAAGATATTGGACGAGCGATTGGAGTTCGTTCTATGATTTTCTTAAGAAGCACGACGCAGTTGATCTATTAGAAAAGCGTATAGCTCAATCAACGATGTCTGCATTCCTTGAGGAAAACCCCGAGTTATTACCCCCGGGGCTACAAGTTGACCGTCAGTTCACTGCGGTTATTCGTCGTAAATAAATGGAGAAGATAATGAGCAAAGAACTTGCTATGTTAGATGGAGGGTTGCCCGCACACCTTAAGATTGCGGAACTTGACGATACCACTAAAGCTTTGATGGGCGATACTGGCGGTGGAAGCAAGCGTATTTCTATCGAGGGCGGTGTATGGCGCTTATTAGTTAACGGCAAAGAAGTTGCCATCAAAGAAGAGCGTTCCCTAAACGTTGTAATTGTTGCGGCATCTTCAAAGGTATCCCGCACGTATTACGCCGGTGTTTATAAGAAAGGTCAGTCAGGACCTCCTGATTGTTGGTCTCCTAACGGCGACTTCCCTGACAGTAGCATCGCTGAGCCACAAGCAAAAAGTTGTGCTACTTGCCCACAAAATATCAAAGGTTCAGGACAAGGCGAAAGCCGTGCTTGCCGATACAGCCAACGTATTGCAGTTGTGCTAGATAACGATATTGGTGGCGACGTGTTCCAATTAACTCTGCCCGCTACGTCTATCTTTGGCGAAGGCGAAGCAGGTAAATGGCCTCTGCAAATGTACGCAAAGATGATTGGCGCTAAGAGCGTTCCAATTACTGCGGTTGTAACTGAGATGCGATTTGATACTGCATCCTCTACACCTAAGATTACATTCAAGCCAGTACGTTTCTTAGAGTCTAACGAGATTGCCGTAGCAATCGAGCAAGGCAAGAGCGAGTCAGCTATGCGTGCAATCACTATGGTTGTACCTAAACCAAAAGGCGATAACGCACTCAAGCTAGAGGCACCTGCCCCTGCACCAAAACCTGAGCCTGTAAAGGCGGTGGTTGAGGAAGAGGAAGATGAGCCAGTTAAACGTACGACCAAGAAGGAAGAACCTGCGCCTAAGAAAGATATTAGCAAAGTTCTTTCTGAGTGGGACGACGAATAGGAGTCATCATGAAAGGCTATTCAAGTACGTTTATTAACGAAGTGAATGCCTCAGATCGGTCAAAGTTAGGGGTACTGTTCGGAATTGCTTGTATTAGAAAGGATATTCCTGTTTCTGATGTAGCAACATTTTTCGACGTATCCCGCATGACTGTCTATTCTTGGTTTCGTGGTAAAACTAATGTCCCACAGAAACATCAGGAAAAGATGCAGAAGCTTGTTAGTAAGTTAAGTTAGTTGTATGGGGGGCTAGGGTAGCACCCGAAGAGAGTGTATCGCCGTCCACTCCTGCCCATCCTTTTTATGACGGTCAAAGGCGACTATGTTAACGAATATATTTTTACAACAGGTTCTTCCCCCCACAGGACAATACTGTGTGGTTGGGTTAAAAGAAGGTAAAGCAAGACAGAAATTAGTTGGGTCGATAGAAGAGTTAGAAAGATTAGGCAACGGATTAGCCAAAGATGGTTTTGATACATACTTTGCACTTGCTTCATACGCAGATCCAAAGGGGGGTAGGGTTAACGCTAATGCCGTGTCCCTCAAGGCGTTTTTTATAGATATAGATTGTGGTGCAAGTAAACCCTATGCCACGCAAGAAGATGGTTTAAAAGCCCTCAAAGTATTCATCAAGACCGTTGGGCTACCCAAGCCTACGATCGTTAATTCGGGGCGTGGATTGCACGTTTATTGGGCTCTAGAAGAGGCTATGCCCAAGGAACAATGGAAGCCCTATGCCGAGGCATTTAAGCTTCTCTGCGACACCCACAACCTGCAAGCTGACCCTGTGGTTACGGCGGACGTTGCCCGCATCCTGCGGCTTCCCAATACGCTTAGCTACAAGGACATTAACAATCCAACAGATGTAGAAATTATACTTACAGGCTCCCTGGTAGCTAACGCTGTTTTCAAAGATCTTTTAAAAGTGTCTGATACAGAACCAACAGAAGAGGCAGACATATTTGCCGGTATGAAAGGCAAGCCATTTATCCCTAGGGAGATGGATGCCCTAACCATGGCTCTGATGGGCAACAGTCAGTCTAGGTTTAAGACCATACTGCTCAAAAGCTTAGAAGGTGAAGGATGTCCACAGATAGTTAATATCTATGAAAACCAAGAGTCGATAGAAGAACCCTTATGGAGAGCAGGACTTAGTATTGCTAACGCTTGCGTGGACAACGAGAAAGCTATCCACATTATTTCTAAAAGACATCCCGACTATTCGGTACAGGCTACTGAGCGCAAAGCAAACGACACAAAAGGTCCTTATACCTGCGCTACGTTTAAGAAAATTAATCCTAAACTTTGCCAAGGATGCCCACACAATATCTCATCCCCAATCCAACTAGGTAAGGAGATTGCTGAGGCAGAGGAAGAGAGCGTAGTTGTTGATAAAGAAAAGGCAACAAACGAACTCAAGGAATACACAATCCCAAAGTATCCATACCCCTTCTTCAGAGGCAAGGTTGGAGGGGTATACGTACGCAGTAAAAATCCTGAGACAGACGAAGACGAAGATACGCTTGTTTACGCATACGACTTCTACGTAGTCAAGCGCATGCACGACCCCGATAAGGGCGAGTGTATTTTATTAAGACTACACCTACCAAAAGATGGCGTACGTGAGTTCATCATGCCTCTTACTGCGGTGCTATCCAAAGATAGATTTAGAGATGCTATTGCTGAGAAGGGCGTAGCGGTTTTAGGAAAGAGACAGGAAACACTGATGGCTTACATAACTAGATGGGTAGAAGAACTACAAGCTAGTTCAGAAGCAGAACTAGCACGCAAACAGTTTGGATGGTTGCCCGACGATAGTGGGTTTATCCTTGGCGATAAAGAGATTACTGCCACGGAGATTAAATACAGTCCGCCTACGGCTACCACGCTAGAACTTGTGCCGATGTTTAGACAGAAGGGCGACTTCCACATATGGAAGGATGTAGTTAATGCTTATTCTCGAGATCACATGGAAGCCAAGGCATTTGCATTCTTTATGGGGTTTGGCAACGTTCTGCTTAAGTTCACTAACTTAGAAGGTTATTTACTAAGTCTTAAGTCTCAAGGATCGGGCTCAGGTAAGACTACCATCCTGCACGCTATTGGTAGTATCTATGGACATCCTAAAGACTCATTGATGCGGGTCAAAGATACTTATAATCAAAAGCTTCAACGTATTGGCACATTCCAAAACTTACCAATCTTGTTTGACGAAATGACCAATATGCCGGCAGATCAAAAGTCAAACCTAACGTATGACATCACTGAAGGTCGAGCCAAAAACCGTATGCGCTCACAAGAAAACGCAGAGCGTATCAATCATACGAAGTGGGCAACAGGACTAATCACAACATCCAACAGATCGTTGCGTGACGACTTGCTATCTATCAAGGCGTTCCCCGAGGGCGAACTCATGAGGATCATGGAATTGCATATCTTTAACGATCCTAATGACGATCCTGAATGGTCTCGCAAACACTTTAATCGGCTGTACGAGAACTATGGGCATGCTGTATTCCCATATATCCAATACATCGTGAACCACTTGCCGGAAGTAATTACCTTTATTGGCACAATCCAGTCCAAGATAGAGCAAGCGGCGGAGATTAAATCGCACGAGCGCTACTGGTCAGCTATGTCCACGATTGCTATCGTTGGTGGTATTATTTCCAAGAACCTTGGCTTACATAATATTGACCACAAGCCTGTTCTTAAATACATCATTCAGCACATTAAGGACTCTAGACATCAGAACAAGATGTTGATGCTAGAGAGTAGCGACTTCTTGGGTGGGTTTATTAATCGCAAGTTCCACGAGACTCTTACGATTAACGGTAAGAAAGACGGAAAAACCGGACTGGAAACCGGACCTATCCGAGAACCCAAGGGCGCACTTACTATCCGTTACGAGCCTGATACAAAGTTATTGTTTGTTGTGGCTAAGGAATACCGAGCCGAATGTGCCAAAATGCAACTCAACGTTGACGAGTCGCTATCTATGCACAGGAAGAACAAAGCGTTCATTGGCACCAAGCGTAAACGCATGACTGCCGGCACTATTATGGGCGCTGAAGTTAACGTACCAGCCTTTGTATTTGACGCTACTAAGCTAGATTTTTTCCGTGAAGATAAGTTCCTAAATGCTCAAGATCCTGAATCTGATAGTACTGATTCCGTGGAAGAAGTTTGAGCCGGGGCAGTCTTTGTTTATCCCTTGCTTAGACCGAAAAGCCCACTGTAAAACCCTAAAAGCCGAAGCGGGGCGGTGGGGCTATAAGGTTATCTGCAAGGAAGTCGTAGAAAATGGACGATACGGCTTGCGAATTTGGCGGGTTGAGTGATAATTAATTCACTCTTCTCCTCAAAAAATGTGGGGACTTAGCCCCGCAACGTACTGCGGGGCATTTTTTTACTCCATAGATCTAGCGTAAGCCCGCAGTCGGGGAATATTATAGGTACGCAACAACTCGTTTTCAAGTAATTCAAACTGTTCAAGAGAATCTTTTTTATCTGCGCCTGGCATATTGGGGTCGGCAGATATAAGTTTTTTATACCTACGAATATTTTCCAAACGTTGCTCAATACCGTTTATAGAAGATTTCAGCAAATATAAACCAAATTTATCGGGATCTTCTAAGTATTTCTGTAACTCATCTACACGCCCTTCAGCCTTCAAAGCGTTTACCGTATCTACGGTTCTACGAACCTCGTCCCGAAGGCTATAAAAATCCTCTTTATCTCCGCCCGCTACCTTATCGTACATAAACGTACGGAACTGCGGTAGTTCATAGATGCGGCGGTCAGGTCTTTCTACGCCGGTTGCTTGTGCAATAAACTCGTCACTTACTGCAAGCGCCGTACCTCCGGCAATACCTGTATATCCCTTCATTAAGTAATCCCACTTCATTGGTGATGTATTTGTTGCACCGCCAATTAGTTTAGCTAACTCTGAAGTTGCGTTAGTAAACTGTAAATACGATTCTTTGGTCTCCATACCACGACCTACGATTGGTGCGCCGGTAAAGAATGAGTAATTAACCATTACTTCAAGCGCAGGTTTAACGGCTTGTGGCGTTAAGTTTGGGCCTGTAAAGGCGTCTATAAACGCATCTCTAAGACCAATCATAGTCTTCTTGGCATCATCGGGACGCTCGGTACCTTGAGACATAATGTAGTGATACATGCGCTCAGGGATAACCTTAAACATAAACCCAACTTCAGGCGCCACAGGAATCTTAAGTCCAGTGCCCGGAATAATAAAGCTCTTGTCTTTTTCGTAGTCCCGTAACTGTTCGTACTCATCATCACCAGCTACCATAGCGGCGTAAATGGTTGACAAGACAGTTAACTTAGTAGCGGTTGCTAAGAATAAACGGATAGCCTCGCCCTTCTCAGCGGTAGATAGTCCTGTACCTGCCATTGTACGAGCAAGGACATCCATACCTTGTAGATAGGCGTTGAAGAACGGAACAATTTGTCGCAGGACGCCGATAGTACGGTTAGCACCCTGACGCTTAAAGTTAATGATTTCCTGCGCACGATACAGAGAAAGAGCTAAATCGCCTGTTTCAGCCATAGTTTGCTCAAATACGGCACGACGTTGCGCCGCATCAGAAGCTAGCGATATATTTTCAAACTTGTTGAAGATTGTCTCTGTAATGCCACGGCGCTTAATACCAAGTGTCTTCTCAATTTCATCCTTAGCACGGTTAGGCACTAAGTCGTATGCGCCAACAATACCATACGAGGCTAATTGGTCAGAAAGACTATCCTTACGCAAGGCGCCTACAAAGTTACCAAGAACTTTGCCGGGTATCTTTAGCGGGCTCTTAACGCCGGACATTAACATAGCACGATAGGAGTCTTGGAATAACTGCGACACAGCAAACGAAGGCATTGCCGTAGTAGTCTTACGTAGCAGGTTAGAAATAGATGAGAACCCGTCTAATAGTGGACCACCAATACTTTCAATACCTTTAAATGCGTATACGTCAGCGGAAGTACCAAGTTCATACACACGGGGTACACCGTCTTTATATACATAAATAGTCCGAGTAGGGTCTATCGCCATGCCGGGTTTGACTTCTCTTGCGTCTATCTTAGTAAGCGCATCTACCATCTTAGATGCGGCATGGTTACGCACAGAGCTATTTACCATCCAAAACGACAAGCCAACCATGTTATCAAACACGTTGTTAATTTGGTCATCGCTACCGGTTAACTTTCCTAGTTGCCCTAAATTTACCAAACCCTTAAAATAAGATTTTGGGCTACCCTGAATGTTTTCTTCGTATTCTTTAATACGATTCCAAGGCACGTAGTCTACTTTGGATTTCCAATCTGCCGCTTGTTCTTTTGTCAAACGACCAGTATCAACCATAACATCTATTAAGCCGTTTTTAAAGTCTGTAAATTCTTTAAATGCTGCCCGTAATTCGGGATATTTTTGATAGGCTCTTTCTGCCGCAGCAATTTGTTCATCGTTTGCATGGATATAAATAGTTTGCGAACGTAATTGGTCAGCAGACTTTTTGTCGCCTTTAGCTTCAGCCGCTTCAGCCGCTTTCTCTAGGCGCTCGTTATTACGTTTTAAATCGCCAGCACGACGCCCAATAAATGTTTTATTAGCTAACTCATATGCTTTTTCTTGGCTACCAATTTTAGTACCTAGCTCTGCAATGATGTTAAAAGTATTTGCCAAAGACGCTTCTTTGTCTACGGCTTGCCACAATCCACTATTAGGGTCTATACGGATACCGCCTTTAAGAATGGCTTGGCTAGCAATATTGTCAGAATGCTCAGCTTGTAACGCTAATACATCGGGGCGAAGCTCACCAAGTTCATTACGAATAGCATTGTTATATTCACGTTTAAGTTTGCTTTCTACCGCCGCACCCTTGTAGGTAACTTGCGTACGGAACCTATCAATAGCCTCTTGGCGATATGCAGGGTCCATAGTGAACGCACCAATTTTACCAAGCAAAGTTTTGTCCGGCGCTTTTGCTTTTTCATTAGCTATGTTGCCCATAGCATCAATGTCGTCGTCTACTGCGGTACGAGCTACCTTAGCCGTGGGCAATGTTTCCTTACCCGTTACTACATCTTCCTGAATCTTACGACCAAATGCTAGGCTACGATCTGCGGCAATCATCGTATCAGCCAAAGCACTAAGTTTGTCGGTTGGGCTAAGACCCAAAGCACGCAATACAGCACGAGCAAACTCAGTAAATACGTTGCCCCGCTGTGTAGGTATCTGTGCTAACTCACGTTGAAACTCACGATTAGACATAGCTTCCGAGGCAAACTCAGATAAGTTGGTCATACCGTATCGACTAGCTAACTCAGGATGGCGTGCTTTTAGATCTTTGTATATACGATCTAAGTCTGCAATACCTTTGTTAAATGCACCCGCTTCATATTTTTGGATAGCTGAATGCAAATAACCATGAGTTAATTCGTGCAATACAGTATGAGAATCAATTTCTCCTTGGGCAATTCGTACGGTATCGGTAAATGGGTTGTACTCACCATCAGCACCAATCTGTTCTTTTGGCGCTACTTCAATATTAGGTAGCGTGGCACGTATAGACAACAAGCGTCTAGCTACTAATTTCTCTAGTATGTTGTAGGCACCAGAGTCATTATCAATAATTTCTTGCAGCGCAGCACGAGTATTGCCCCGCTCTACTGCCATAACTAGTCGTGGGGTTACTCCGCCATAAACGTCGTCTCGCTGCACCTTGGGCATCTTAGCTTTGATTTTGCTAAGTTCTTTTTGAGCCGCAGCGATAGCTTTTTCGTTTTGTTCTGCTTCTGCGCGACGTAGTTTTTGTTCAGCGTTGCGGCGAGATAAAGATACTTTACCCCTAGCCTCGTATTGTTTAAGTTCAGCTATCTTGCGGTTAACAATCTCCATTTGGTCAGGAGATAGACCCCGTTTAAAGTTATTAGCACTAACTGAATTTTCTCCAGCATATAAGTCACCAGCTAAATACTCTAAAGCTTGCTCAGGAGTTTTTGTTTGTTGAATATATTTAGCGGCTGCTTTTTGAAAGCTTTCTTCTTGGCTTGGACTTAGTTTTACTGCCGGTGTCGTTAGTGCAGGCTCGACTGGCTTTTCTCCTCTAAGAGGCTGTCTAATAGGACTGACAACACCAGCCAATCCTGCTTGTCCAGTTTCTGCAACTCCGGGGGCGGGTTCTCCTCGCTCACTAGGCACTGGAACGCTCGGCTCACCTGCTCCGGCGATAGGTTCATTACGCTTTCCAACATATTGGGTCTCCGGTTTTTTAAGTTCTGCTAATAACTCCCCCTGTAACGCCGCCTGTTCCTCGGTAGGTATAGCTTCCTCGACTACTTCTTTAATCTTCTTAGCACGCTTTTTAGGCTCTGCTATTGGTGCAATTGTTTCTTCTACTTTAGCAGGTTCTTGAAACTCAGGACGAGTTAAGAATGTTTCTACACCTTTAATAATTTTCTCACTGCGGTTTTTACCACCAGCGTATTCTTCAAGGGCAGTCTTAACTTCCGCAACTTGTGCGGGGTCTGTTAGGTCTTTGCCTAGTATTGCTGCCCGTAACTTTTTGTTTGTTGGACCAATGCCCATCTCTTTGAAGTTAGCTTCAGTAACAACTGATTTCACTTCTTCCGCAGCAAGCTCAGGTTTTTCTGCCTTTAATTCTGCAACATCTTGTTTAATTTCAGGCGCAATTGCCGTAGAAGCCCGAGCAGCCGCTTCACTTGCAAACGCAGTGCTACCGTCAGGGTATACCACTAACTGTGTCTCACCAAACTGATTTGTCGGGCGTACGTTAGGGTCATTAGGAAGCTGTGGGGGAGAATAAGGCAACATCAAAGTAACCTGCTGTGGCTCACCTTGTTTGACTGCTTCTTCCTGCGCCGCCTTTATTTTTTCATTAATACTTGTACGAGTATCTATTCCTTTTTTGCCAAGGACAGAATTAAAAAATACTTCGGCAATAGCACCGGCTCCAGCACCATAAGCGGCTTGTTCGCCAAGCCCCTCAAATAATTCTTGGTCTGGCTTGTAAATTCCTTGAGCAATCATGTTTTGCCCAAGACCTTGAGACCATTCTTGTAAGCCTTCAATTCCAGCGGTAGTTAATATTTCTTCGCCACGCTTAAATATCTTTTCTGCATACGTTTTTGGAATCTCGTCTACCGCTTTTTTAGCGGGTGCCAAGAAACGCAATAAACGCCCAGTAGGTAGTGCTTCAGATAATCCGGGGAGAATACCAAGAGCGGTAGCAGTAGCACGTTCTTCAGGAGTAGCGCCTTCCATTTCGGCACGTTGCCGTGCTTCACCAGCACCAGCAGCGGCACCAATTGATGAGCCAGCTAACGTACCAGCTGCAACCCTACTTAAGCCGGTAGCTGCCGATAGGCTTTTAGCTAATATCCCGCCGGGTATAACAAAAGAGCCAATAGACCCCGTTGCTTCACCAAGTTTACGCCCTACCGTATCTTCGTATCCGGGGGTAACATCGGGTGATAGAGCCTCAACCGCCTTGCGGGTTTTTTCTACAATAGATTTTTCTATAGATTCAGGGACAATAGGTAAAGCAGCGGCGCCTTCTACAGCTGTACCAAGCGTGCCAACAAGCCCTGATGGGATACCTTTAACAAACTCTTTAGCCTGACCAAAAATAGTTGGGCCTTCTAATACACCTTGAAATTGTTTGTAGGTAAGGTTTTCCGACCGCAAATAATCGTTAATAAGACTATCTGGAGCGTCCTTTTCCAATAATTTGCCAACATTAGTGGCAATCTGTTTGTAATCGCGAGCCATTTTACTCCGGTAGAACAATACCGTATTTAGCTAAATCTTTTTTAAGGGCGCTTCTATCTATCTTAGCTCCTGGTTTAAATTGGGACATAAAAGGATCTTTCTTTAATCCGAGAAACTCCTCTGCGGCTTGACCAAATGGTATACCTTTAGATGCAGCGTATCTTTCAATAAGCTGAACTTCACCCGGCGCCTTACCAGCAATAATTTTTTTAATTGCAAGCTCTTGTTCACCAAGCCTAGCTACATCTGCGTAATGTTGTTTGGTAATACCAAGTTTTTCTTTCTCCATAGCCAAAGCGCCAAGAGTTTTAGCCCGCTCACGCTCTTCGGCACGCAAACCTTTAATGTCCTCTGCGTAACCTTTAGCAGCACCAATAGCGCCCTGACCAATATTAGTAAAAGCATATGGAGAAGTACCACCCATGATACCAAGTCCCGCTTCGAGCAGCCGCATGTATTTGGCTTCCTGCCGTGCTTTAGTAGCGTCTTCACCTTGCTGTCTAAGAATCTTAGCGTACTCGTCAATAGCGCTTGTACCAGCTTCTTGTGAAGCTACGTTAGCACCAGCAGCGGCAATTTTTTGATTTTTAGTTCCAGCATCGGGGGCTATAACTTGACCTTGCTGACCTACGGTTGGCATCGCGGTACGTCCAGATTCTTTAGCTAAACGCTCTGCATCATATAGCGCTTGCTCGTTACCAACAATTTTCTCTGCTGGGGCTAAACGTCTTGCCTCTTCAGAGGTTGTAGGAACGCCAGCCATACGCTTACCAATGTTTTGCCGGGCTTCAGAAGCTTGTCTAAATCGGTCTGCTTGTTGTCCAACAGGCTCATTAACAAAACGATTAATGGCGCCAGCAAAAGGCTGACCAATATTTTGTTGGTAGGCTTGATATAAATCTCCTGCCTTAGCAAATGGGTTGTAGTTCCTTGGGTTAAAGAGCTGACGACCTGCTTCATAAACACCTTGACTGCGGCGCAAATATGGATTAGTTTCGTCCGTTGTTGGCATATCTTCGCTGATTGGTTGGTCTGGGTTGTTTTGGAAAGCCACAATACCCCCGCCCGCCATGCGTTGTTCGTCATACATATCTTCACGAATTGGTAACTGAGCAACACCCATATCTGCCATTTGTTGTGGTTGTTCAGCAGCAAGTATTTTTTCAAGCAACGTTGGTTGGCTTGTTGGTCGCTGAGCTGCTTGAGTATTAGCTGAAGTATTGGCTAATTCTTTTTTACGACTAAGTATTGGCAACACCCGCTCTTTGGGTATTTGCCCGGTTCGTGCCATTTGCATAATCATAACGTGCGGCAGACTAGCAAGCTCATCTAACGAACCTGTCTGTTGCTTCATTTGTTTGAGTGCGTCAAGTATGCTCATAGTTATCTCTTACTTAAACATGTTGTATAAAGACAAGCCTGCTAAACCCATACCACCTAATTGACTAGCAAAGCTTGGGGGAGGCGTTGTCGTTGTCGTAGATTCACCAACTTTAGCAATCGGCACACCACGAAGAATATCAGCCATATTACCAAGCTGTTGTTGTGGGTAGCCAATCCGGGTAAGGAAGTCTTGATAGCGTGCATCAATACCTTGTTGCTCATAAGCACGTTGCAAGTCACCATACGCACCCATAGTTTTAAGGCGGTCAATATCTGACGCTTGTTGAGCAGTTCCTGCACGGGTGTATACATCACCTAATGCGCCCAACTGCTGACCAAACTGACCATATTGCTGGGCTTGAGCTAATTGAGCTTTTTGCGCTGCGTCAAACGCAGACTGCATACCTTGAGCTTGAATCTGACCAAGTTTAGTTTGTAAATTACGGTCTGCTTCTGCTTGAGCTAATAAGTTTCTAGCTCCGCCGTAGGTTCCTTGACGAGCAGCACCTAAGTTTTGAACCATTAAACCTTTTTGGGCGTCTCTTAGAGCTTCTGCTTTATTGACGTCAAGAACGTTTTGCATATATGGAGACATAAACTGACCAACTTGACCAGCGTTTGTCATACCACTTAAAGTTCCTAACCCCATACCAATAGCGCCAGCACCAACTCCGGTTGTACCTGCGCCCATACCAAACTGTGTTGGGGTAGTCATCTGCCCTAACTGCGTACCTACTTGTTGCTGCATAGCAGATAATGGGGCAACACGACCAGTACCAGCTAGTCCTGCCTGCTGTAAAGGATCTCCATATTGCTCTGCATAACCCTTAGAAAATATCTCTTGCGCTTTAGGTAAAAGACCAGCAACACCGCCCGTACCTGTAAAGTACGGCATTAACTCGGTTGGAATTGCCTGTTGGCCCGTGACTGTAGTTGTTTGTGTTGGCATAATTTATCCTTACGCAGCCATCAATTTAGCTGGATTAATTGCTTTGGCTTGTTTAGTAGTACCCGTGCGTTCTTTACGCACTCTGTCCATCATTCCATATAAACGCTTTGCTCCTGCTTTAGAGGAACCGTTTCCAATACCTGATACTACATCGGCAGGTATTACAAACTCACCATCTGCTAAGCGGGCTGGTTGCTTACCATTAATAGTGGCATGGATAGAATCACTCATTCCATCACCACCGCCTGAAAGAAACCGAGGAGTACCGCCTTCAGCATAGCCTCTTCCAAATAGCCCTTTTTGTAAGTTGCCTTGATCCATACCCATGGCTGAGTAATCACCACCTAGCTCATCATCAACTTGACCGCCCATAGCAAACCGATATGGGTTAGCCAGCACAGCCTCTTCTGCACGTTTACGAGCCGCTTCAATACGAGCAATACCTGCTTGATACTCTGTATCAGCAATACTTCCAGCCGCTTTTTGTTGATCTAAATATTTTTGCTCTTCGTCTAGCGCAGCCAACCCGCTCGCGCCAGTAAACATAGCGGCGGCAGATCCTGTTCCAAATTTAGTGCCTACGGCTTTAGCTGCATCAGAAACAGACACATCACCAGCGCCTACTAGATTTTTAATACCTTCTCCAGCGTTACCCATTTGAGTAGCAAAATCTTTACCCATCATAGTTGCTTTATCGCCAAATTGGGTTGCTGCGTCACTTAAATTACCAGACATAATATTAGAACCCATAGACGGCTGGGCAGCCGCTTCAAACATACCTGCTTGTGGACCAGCTTCAAGAGTGGCTAAATTAGCAACATTACTTGAGTTTGCTTGAGATGCGGCAGCAACATCAGAAGGTAGTGGAGTTTGTCCGCTTAGAGCAGCACTTTGTAATCCAGCATATAAATTGCTTAAACCATAGGCAGTCATACCGCCCATCAAACCACGTTTAAAGTTAAACCCACCCTGTCCTTTACCAAAACCAGCGCCTAAAGCACCTATTCCAGCAGCCATCATAGGACCAACACCGGGTATAAATGGCGCAATATAGGGCAAATATGGCGCAATTGTTTGCATTACAGGCGTTACAGCGTCAGAAACCTGTTTAATTCCTGGAAGGTTTGTAACCGCTTTCCAGGCTTGAGTAACGGGTTTAAATACATTCCCAATACTAAAATACTCGGGTAAACCCGTAACTGGGTTAATAGTCCCAGATCCGCCCATGGCTTTTAACATAGCCGCTTCTTGCGGATTAATATGAGCCACAATAGAGTCGCCATACCGACCATATTTGGGTAGCTCTTGGGCTAATGATTTAAGTCCGTGCGGTTGCCCGTTTTGTGTGTAGTTTGTCATGTTATGTTCACCGTTACCGTTCCCACACTAGCTGTGGCTGACACTCCGTATAAATAAGAAATATAAGGTACAACAATCTTTAAGTTTTCGCCAACCTGAAATACAGTGCCATCTGGCAAATTGTACCCTGATGTTGGTAAATTTAATAGCCTGATCCCGTCTGCCTGTAAAGGCACATTGGAGTCTAACTGGGTAAAATATAGCCGTAAAACGCTGATTAACTGAGAAAGCTGTTGCTGGTCGTAATCTGGTGGCGCAAGCGGAAGAGCTGGCGCCCGAAATCGTTGCATTCCCATTATCTGCGCCCATCTGGTCTACCGTCTAAACGAGGACTACCTAACTGCCACTGGACATTTAGTTCTGTGGACGCAATCTCAATAGCCATCTGTCTAGCCCTAGCCCGCAAAAATATCTGTTCTGTATAAATATCTACTGAAGTTTCAATAATGTTTCCTGAGTCTGTGTTGGTGTAAGCATTGCCAGGGAAGTTCCTTGGCTTAATGTACATAGTAGCGGTTGGGGTAGCAGCCGTAGAGCCACTAAAGCTAATGTCAGGAATTATCCGCTTAGTTAGGATGAACTGATCCCCATCCACAAGATCAAAGTCTGAGGAAGCAATATTAGCAACTAGCGGTAGGGTGTCATCATTATTCCCTTGCTCGTGGTTATAGAGCTTATAATCGCCAACGGCTTGAGGGTATTCCCTAACAGAAGAATCTATCCATGCAGTGCGGTTAATTGTGCCGTAGTACCAAATCTTTTCTAGGTGGTTATAAACCACATAAGCATCATTTACCTGACTGTTAGCCGTTGGATAGAACCACCAAATTTCGTTCCAGCCTTCGTTAGTGCCAGAGATAATCTGGTCTGATTGGGCAAAGTTAATGTTTTGGAATACATGGTTTCTTAAAGTAGACGGAAGTGTTTCCACCCGTCCAGAATAGGCATAGAACTTATCATGCCCCATCCAGTAGGCTACGTTATTAACCACGGATACGGCTCTTGGGCTAATAATAGAGATGTTATCGGCAAGTTCTTGCAGTCCAAAGACGTCTGTAGTTCCTAAAAACTGGAAGGAATTAAGCGTTCCCTCGGTATAGACCAGAATCTCCTGACGGGTTGTAACGGCACAAACAATCTTAGACCCACGGGATAAGCGTAGGAACCCTGCCGAGTTAGTCACTAACGGAGTCCAAACATTGGGCTGATCTTGGGTAGCCCAACGGATTAATAGGGGGTCAAAGTCTCCACCACCATAAGGGGTAGCACCAAAACAAATAAGATGTTTGTCGTTTTGAGAGACCAGAATTTGGGTAGCTTCTGTTGGAACATCTGCTGGGGCTATGCCATTAAGGGTGGTAGCGGACAACAAGGCTGCACGGGATGTAACACCCGCAGAACGTTGCCAGTAATAGATTGAACCATTGCGAATATTCATTACTAGGTCGTTGTCAAAGTTATTAAAAAACCAATCTCTTTGCTGTAAAACTACGGGAGTCACTGCACCAGAACCCCAGCCTAACCGACCCCAAGCGCCAGCACCCCAGCCGTAGCCATACACGTCTATGTCATAACCAACATCAATATCGTATTTAGCTGTAACCGTAGCTCCACCTTTGCCTGTATCGGAGCCATTAGCGTTTACCCCTACATTAATTGTGTAGGTTTTTGCACTAGTATTAACAGTTAAAATTTCATAGCCAAAGGCTTTGTTTAGGACATCGGCTGTAATATTGCCGCCTAGGGTGGTAGCACCCGAATATGTCACATAGTTCCCTACCTCTGGGTTATAAGCCGTATCGGTAGAGTAGGAAACTGTAAGCGTAGAAGAACCTGACGTAGCCGTAAACGGACCAGCAGCAGCTCCTAGGGTCGTGGAAGTATGCTGTAAGGGGGTAATGTCATAGACTTCAGTACCAGCCTCTAGGTAGACCTTTTTGCTAGTTCCCATGGCAAGGTAGTTATCGCTCTGGGTAGTGACCCAGTTAAACATCTGACGGCAGATACCAATAATGGTAAATGTGCCGTAGCGTAGCCAGCCGCCTATTTTCTGAGGATAGCCAGAACGGAAACGGATTTTGTCGCATTGAAACCAACCACCTTCGTTGGTGTAGTTAGTCTGATCTCGGTTGACCCCTGGCTTAAATTGTAGTTTTTGTAATGGCATATTAACTCAAGAATAAGGCACGTTCATCATTTCTGCGGGTTACTAGACCTTTTAGTACTTTACCCCCAGCCAGCGTATATTTTAAGAACTCCTCTGCCGCCCCTTCCATATCGTTACGAATAACCTTTTGACGGAGGGTGCTGCGCTGTAGTGTTCCCAGACCAACGTTAAAAGCAAAACTAACAAGAGCATCGAACTGACCTTGAGTGAGCTTAACGGGACAGAAGCGTTCAACACCTCGCTCAAAGCGATTAAGGTCGTCTCTAAGAATATCATCTACTTCCTCCATCGAAAAGGTACGGTTGTCCTTATATTCCAGCGGATAGGCGTCTCGTTCTTCCATCTTTAACTGAGCCTGACGGGGGTAAAGCACATGGCCCACCCCGACCGTATGCAGCTTGGCGGGACAGCGGTAAGGACGCTGACGAACACCCTCATGGTGTTTTATAGTTTCTATACATTTTTGACTAACGTGCATAATTTTTTGAGTTTTTTATACACATTACTTCTTAAATGCTTGTGTGCCAAACCAGAAAGACACGATACTTGCCCAGATAATCTGGGTCTCGTCATCCCATAGGAGGTTTAGGGCTACGTCAAATGGCACGTCTCTGTGGAACGCAAACCAGAAGCCAAATAACTCTACAAACATAAACATCAAGAACATACCGTAGGTAATGGCTGGTCTAACCATTGCCCTAGAGTTCGTAACCCACTGGGAAGCACCCTTGCCAATCTCGATGTCGTGAGCATACAAAGACGCCCTTTCTTGTGCTTGGGTCTGCATCTCAATCTGTTGGGTCTTAATCTCTTCTACATGGGCTTGAGCTGCAAAACCACGCTCTGCCATTTGGAGTTCCCGTTCTGTCTGCAAACGAGCCATTTCCATCTCATGATTCTTGTCGGATTTGTCTTGGAAAAACCCTAGTAAGCTAGGTAGCCCACCTGACAGGAACGATATAAGGGTAGTAAATAGGGTAATCATTTTTTTCCTCTTTCTTCAAGGAGTTTGACCCGTACATGGAGGTCATGAATATCTTTGTAAATTTCTTCACGCTGTTTTGCTCTACGCTCGGCTGAAATAGGGCTGTCCGTTGGCACGCCTTCTGCGGTAATTAAGGCTGGCATCTTGCCTTCAATCTGGGTCAGGCGGGTCTGAAATGAGGATACTTGACCGAGTAGCCACGCTATACAGGCTACCAAGATCGGAATAACCGCTTTTAGTACGTCTTGCATATTCATTTTTTAGACCCCCATACTATGTAATAAGCAATCCAAGCAGCTACTAAAAAGCACCAGAACTGCACCCATTTAACCTTTGCCAACTCTGCGTCAAAGTACTTCTTGTCTTCCTTCTCAAGCCGTTCAATCTCCGTCTTGATGTCTAGCACCTTTTGCCACTCTTTGGTGCCGTGCTGCTTTATAAAGTCCACCCTTAATTTGTACTCTTCATCGCTTATCTTCTTGCGGTGCTTGTACTCCTCAAGGGCTTTAAATATTGCCCGTTCTTTCCTTAACTCTGCTTCTCTACGCTCACGAATCCTTGCGTTTGCTTGCTGCTTTGCTACATCTACTGCTTCCTTCTGAACATCCTCGATGTTCTTGCCAATTTCTTTACCAGCTTCTCGCCCAGTTTTAAATCCTTCACTGATGCCTTTAGCACCAGCCGATAACCCCAGTTCGTCTGCCATGATTCAATTTAAAATACCTCTCCGCCAGCGGCAGGGACAGATGTTGCATGGATAGATATATGCTGTTTTAGGTTCAAAGGCGCACTGCAATCGGCACAAGTATCCGCCTCTAACTCAGATGTATCTAAATCATACCCACACGCAGCACACACAATCTCAACTTCGTGTTTAGGCTGTACTTGCCCATCAACTAGTTGAGCTTCGTATATAGCTTTCATACGGTCTCTAACTCAACCCATGAGGTTGTAGCCTCGTCCCACGAGTAGCGTTTGTCATCGTTTGGATACGGTACTGGGGACTCCCAAAGATAAGAATCTTGGTTCATTGACCAGCTTGGGAATGGTTGTGGAGCAGCAAAACCTGTGCCGTCCCATGTGTAACCAATACCAGCATAGTTCTTATGCAGTGGCTCACGACCACTAGGTGTGCCGTCTTGGTTATAGTGAACTCCACCACGGGTGTTGTAGGATGTCTGTACAAAACTAGCTGGATCGCCCAACGCACCAGTAGCGATAAACGCCTCTTCAGCTACTACGACTTGTACAACTACGCCATTTTCTATTTTTGCAAAGTGTG
>Ga0214921_10003130_pt1 | contig 25817 bp, 21 predicted proteins | sample LL1505_MetaG_FD_177992 | JGI IMG/M metagenome (GOLD analysis project Ga0214921, IMG submission 177992) | Freshwater microbial communities from Lake Lanier, Atlanta, Georgia, United States - LL-1505 | ecosystem: Environmental > Aquatic > Freshwater > Lake | place: USA: Georgia | collected... | reverse complement strand
TCACACACATTGACCAACAGTCGGCCATCGGCAACCAGGGCCTCAATCGTAATCTCACCGCCTTGCGGCTTCGGTTCGAGCCCGTGCTTGATCGCGTTCTCGACCAGGCTTTGCAACATCATCGGGGGGAACTCGGCCGACAACAGTCCCGGGGGAACCTGCAGATTCGTTTGCAGGCGCTCTTCCATGCGGGTTTTCAGGATGTCTAGGTAGGGATGGATGACGGCCAACTCTTCGCCCAGGGTTCTGCGCAATTGCGCTTTGCCTTCACGCAGGTTCGGCATCGTGGCGCGCAGGAGCGCAATCAGACTTTGCTGCATCCGGCTCGCCCGCGGCGGATCGGTTTGGATTAAATGATCGATCGATGCCAGCGTATTAAACAGAAAATGGGGCTCGAGTTGTGCGTGCATTGCGGCCATCTGGGCTTCGGCAACCTGACGCCGGAGTTGCTCAGTCTCCGCGGTCTCGGTCGCCACACTGGCCTGTGCTTCGGCGCGCAATCGACCCGTGTAGGTGATTTTGATGATGATCGAAGCAACGATCCACAGGAATGCGAGATCCGTTAAGAACTTGCCGGACCCAGTGTGGACGTGGACCCGGGGCCCTGAGCCCATTGTGTTGTCGTCGTCCTCGTCATCCGGGTGGGCTTGACCCTTCTTCTCGACCATGTTCTTGTGGATCTCCCGGATCACGGTCTCGAAGATTTCGGTCGCGTCGCCCGAAGCCGGGACATTGATTTCAACCCGTGGCTGGTTATCGCGTTGAATCTCGATGTGGATTTGCGGATCCTTGGGCTCTGGGGTGGGTAAGGTCTCTTCTGCCGAGTTCGCAACCAGCGTCGTGGTGAGCATGGCGGCCGGTTGCGGATGGCGCTTGACGTCGACCACCTGCTTCAGGGTCACGTGCTCGGAGGCAAACCAGGCAAAGGGCGGCAGACTTTGGAGGATGCTGGCGCAGATCATCAAGAGGAGTGCGAGCAGGAAGAATTTTTTCCAGCTGATCCCGACAAGCCAGCGTGCATAGGCATGAAAGCCTTGGGTGACAGGTGCGAATCGTTGGGTCCAGCTGATCATGAAATGTGCCTCTGAGCGTCGGAAGGTCCAGGTAAGGATCTCTGGGACATCAGCTGCACGCCAACGGCTTCGCGACAAATCGCGGATCCGCGGGCTTGAACTGCATCCGGGTGCGACGAAGCGTTGTTCGAAGAGCCGTTCAGGCCAGCCAGCAAGCAGCCTGGGTTTGGCCTGACCCTTCGGAGCCCCCTTTAAATGCCAACACCGGGCTGGCTTGTGCGCATTGATCCTGCGCGATCGGGCAGCGGGTCCGAAACGCGCAACCCGACGGGGGATCAAGAGGCGATGGCAATTCGCCCACCAGCGCGGTCGAGGCCCGATGACGCTCGATCCTTGGGTCAGGGACCGGGACCGATGCCAAGAGTGCCCGGGTGTAAGGGTGTCGGGGGTTGTCGAACAGAGCGGCGCGCGCGCCGATTTCGACCACCTGCCCCAAATACATCACCAGTACGCGCTGGCTGACATGGCGGATGACGGTCAGGTCGTGCGCAATAAAAATCAGCGCGAGCCCGAACTCCTGTTGCAGGTCGCGCAGGAGGTTGATGATCTGGGCCTGGATCGACACGTCAAGGGCCGAGACCGGCTCGTCACAGATGATGACGCGCGGGCGCAGGACCAGGGCGCGTGCGATGCCGATGCGCTGGCATTGCCCGCCCGAGAACTCGTGCGGGTAACGATCGAGTTGATGGCGGTCGAGCCCGACCCGTTCGATCAGTGCGCAGACCCGGTCCAACCGGTCGGCCGCGGTGAGGTGGGGTTCGTGGGTACGTAAGGGCTCAGACAAGATCTGCAGGATATTCATCCGCGGATCGAGCGAGGCCAGTGGATCTTGAAACACCATCTGGACTTGCTGACGCACCCGGAGCCAGGCCAGAGTGTTCGCAGTGGCATCTGGTTTTGGCGCCATCTCCTGATTGAACCAGCGCAGCGACTCGGCCTGAAAGGGCACGAGGTTCATGAGCGCACGGGCTAGCGTTGACTTACCGCATCCCGACTCACCCACGACCCCCAGCGTTTCGCCCGCCTCGAGATCGAAACTCACCCCGCGCACTGCTCGCAGTGTGACGCTGGGCGACCACGGCCAATCGCCCCCGCTGACTGGAAAACCCACCTGCAGTTCACGAACCCGCAGGAGGGGGGTGGTTGGCGAATTGATCCCGGCCGACGCTTCGGTCTCGACCTCGGCCTCGACCTCGGCCTCGGCCTCGACCTCGGCCTCGGCCTCGGCCTCGGCGCGTTGCGGTTGAATCTGTTGAATCTGTTGAATCGAAACCTCGCCAGCGGGCCAGTGACATGCGCGCCGATGGCTCTCGCCGGCGAGCTCTGGCGCAAGCGTGCAGCGTGCGTCAGCCAGTGCGCAACGCGGGGCAAACGGACAACCCGGGGGCATCTGGGCGAGATTGGGGGGGGCACCGGGGATCGCGATCAGCGCGTCTTGTTCGCCGTGCAGACGGGGTGCGGCATTCAGGAGGGCGAGCGTATAGGGGTGGCTCGGGTGGTCAAACAGGGCCTGCGCGCTGCCCTGCTCCATGATCCGGCCTCCGTACATCACCATGACCTCGTCGCACAATCCGGCAACCAGTCCCAGGTCATGGGTGATCATGAGGATGCCAGTCCCAAAATTGTGCTGCAGTCGGCGCAGGAGGCCCACGATCTGGGCTTGAACGGTCACGTCGAGGGCGGTTGTCGGTTCGTCGGCAATGAGCAGATCGGGCTCACACAGCAAGGCCATCGCGATCATGATGCGTTGACGCATGCCGCCTGAGAACTGATGCGGATAGCCCTTCAAGCAACGCACCGGGTCGGCGATTTGAACCGCCTCAAGCATTGATTGTGCGCGGCTACGGGCCGCCTTTGGTGTCGCATTCTTTTGAATCTCAAGAACCTCGGTCATCTGCCGCTCGATCGTCAGATATGGGTTCAGCGAGGTCATTGGATCCTGGAAGATCATGGCAATCCGGTTGCCGCGGATCCGGTTCAGCTCGTAAGGCGCCAGGCGCAGCAGATCGCGCCCTTCGAAGTGCGCCGAGCCCGTCGCGTGGCCGCCGGCGGCCAGTAGCCCGAGGATTGCGAGCATGCTTTGGCTCTTACCAGACCCACTCTCGCCGACGATCCCAAATGTCTGGCCTTTCGAGAGGGAAAATGACAACTCTCGAACCGCGTCCAGACGACCATCGGGCGTCTCGAAATGCACGCCCAAGTGCTTGACGTCGAGCATGGAAGCGGAACTTGGTTCAGCCATCAGCGGTCTTTCGGATCGAGCGCATCGCGCAAACCATCACCCAGAAAGTTAAAGCAGTAGAGCGTGGTCGACAGCAGGGCAGCGGGGAACAGCAACAACCAGGGCGCCACTTCCATGGTCTGGGCGCCCTCCTGGATCAGCACCCCCCAACTGGTCATCGGTTCTTGAATACCTAAGCCCAAAAACGACAGGACTGACTCGGTCAAAATGACCGCGGGGACGGTCACGGTGGTGTAGATGACTACCAGACCCAGGAGGTTTGGAACAATGTGGGTGGCGATAATCCGGGCTTGCGACACGCCGATTGCGCGCGCGGCTTCGACATAGTCCATCCGCTTGAGTGAGAGCGCCTGGCCGCGAACGAGGCGCGCCATGTCCATCCACGAAAAAGCCGTAATGGCCAGAACGACCAGATAGAAATCCCGGCCCAACACCGTCACCAGAAGAATCGCGATCAGCAGGTAAGGGACGGCGTAGAGCACATCGACGACACGCATCATCCATTGGTCCGCAAAGCCACCCAAAAAGCCCGCTGTTGCACCCCAGACGGTGCCGAGTGCGACCGAACTAAGCGTTGCCAGAATCCCCACCATCAGGGAGATCCGACCGCCCATCAGGCAGCGCACCAGGAGATCGCGCCCAGATTCGTCGGTTCCCCACCAATGACTATTCGTCAATCCCGGCGCGAGGGCCATTGCGTTCCAGTCCGTGCTGTCAAACGCATGGGGCAACAACCAGGGCCCAACGATGCAGACAAAAGTGATCAAGATCAGCAGCAGACCGCTGACCGTGGCCGCCCGATTCCGCGCAAACCGGTCACGCGCATCGCGCCAGGGGCTGCGTGGCGCTGAGGGTTGGGATGGTGGGGTAGACATCAATAACGGATCCGTGGATCCAACGCGGCGTAGAGCAAATCCACAATCAGGTTGAGGGTCACCACGACCAGCGTGATCAGCACGACCAGCCCGAGGATCAGGGTGTAGTCCCGGTTGGCGGCGCCATTAACGACCAGGCGCCCAATCCCGGGCAGTGAAAACACAGTTTCGGTAACCAGGGCGGCTGTGATGGACGAAATCGCTAGCGGCCCAAGGACGGAGACCACTGGCAACAGGGCGGGCTTGAGGGCGTGACGCACGACGATCAGGCGCAGTGATAAGCCTTTGGCGCGCGCGGTCCGGATGAAGTTGCTGTGCAACACCTCAACCAGGCTGCCGCGCATGACGCGCCCGATCGTGGCCACGTTAATGAATGTCAGCAGCGCGATGGGCAAGACCATGAAGCGGGGCTCAAAATCATTCCAGCCGCCCGAGGGCAACCAGCGCAGCCAGAGCGAAAAAATCAGAACCAGGACGGGCGCAATCACGAAAGACGGAAAGACGCTCCCGAGGTTGCCCAGCAGCATCACGCTCACATCAATCCAGGAATTCTGTCGCAGGGCGGCGAGGCTTCCTAAGATCACGCCAATGAGCAGTGATAGCGCGATCGCCGTCCCGCCAATGGTCAACGAGATCGGTAGTGCATCCGCCACCAGATCGTTGACCGACCAGTCGGCATAGCGAAATGAGGCACCGAGATCACCGTGCAACAGGTTGTCCAGGTAGTGCAGATATTGCTGCCAGACCGGCAGATCGAGACGGTACTTCGTCTGCAGATTCGCCAAGACGGCGGCAGAAACCGCCTTCTCGCCATCGAACGGTCCGCCTGGCGCAGAGAACAGCAACAGGTAGACGACGGCGATCACAACCAGCAGTGTCGGGACGATCGCCAACAGGCGGCGCAGGGTATAGGCCAGCATGGTGTCGGTGACCCGGGGCTCTCAGCGATTAATCTTCAGCGCTGAATACACAGTGCTTCTGATTCAATGCTTAATAATATAAAGATCTTTGCTGCGAAAACGATCCATGACGTTCTCGGTGGAGTAACCACCGACATACGATTTCACCAGCCGCGGCAGCGAGTACTGCAACAATGGAATGATCGGATAGTCCGCCATCACCAGTTCGGTCGCCTTGGTAAACAGGGCGCTGCGCTTCGCCGGATCGGCCTGCTGCGCGCCCTGCTGGATCAAGGTTTCCGCTTCGCGGTTACAGTTAAAATTATTGTTCTGATCTGAATCACATTTCACCAAGGCCAAAAAGGTCGTCGCATCGTTGTAATCCGCGATCCAGCCATTACGTGCCATCTCGAAATTACCGTCATGGCGGCGCTTGAGCAACACCTTGAATTCCATTGCCTCGAGTTCGACTTGAAGTCCTAGCTTGGTCTTCCACTCGGAAGCCGCAAAGATGGCCATTTTCTTGTGATAGTCGCTCGTGTTGTAGATGAACGTGAACTTGGCGCCGGGTTTCACCCCAGCCTCTTGCAAGAGGAGCTTGGCATCGGCGACGCGTTTCGCCATCGGCCACTGGGCCCAGTCGTAGGCGCTGACTTCAGCGCCCTCGAGGCCTTTGACGAAGAGTCCGTAGGCTGGGGTCTGGCCGTCGGCGGTGACGCGCTGCGCGAGCAAATCGCGATCGATCACCATGGAGAGGGCCTTGCGCACCCGCACGTCCCGAAAGAAGGCACTTTGGGTCTGAAACGAGTAATAACGTAGCCCAAGCATCGGCGAATTTCGCGTCTCCGCTGGATACTTTTGCGAGGTCTTCTCAAACGAGCCGGGTGGCAACTGATAGACCCAGTCGTTCTCACCGGTCTCGAACAACTTGACGTCCGCATTGCCGTCTTCGACCGGCAGATAGGTCACCTGGTTCAGTTGCACCTGCGCTGCGTCCCAGTACTGCGGGTTCTTCTCGAGGATCACCTTACTGTTGACCTGCCACTGCCTGAGCACGAAGGCTCCATTGCTGACGAGATTGCCGGGTTTGGTCCAGTCTTTACCGTGCGTCTCGAGCGCTTTCGAATGGACCGGGGCCAGATTGGGGTTAGCCATCAACCCGGGCATAAAGGTGATCGGCGTCTCGGTCCGGATTTCCAGAGTGGTCTTGTCGATCGCCTTGATGCCCAGTTCGCTCAGAGGTTTCTTGCCATTGGCGACGTCCTTGCCGTTGGCAAAAAAATCGCCGAACGTATGGGCGTACTTGGACGCGGTTTTAGGGTCGACCAAGCGCCGGATACCAAATACAAAATCCTGCGCGGTCACTGCATCGCCGTTCGACCACTTGGCGTTCGGGCGCAACTTGAACACCCAGGTCAAGGCATCCGTTTGCGACCAGCGCTCGGCCACGCCAGGGACAATCTTGCCGCGCGCGTCATTGGCGGTCAGCGGCTCAAACAGATCGCGCACGATGTTGGCAGCACCCACCGATTCAATCAGTGCGGGGTCGAGAGACTCGGGCTCTGAGCCATTGTTGCGGATGATGGTCTGGGTTGGATGGAGTGCCACGCCAGTCGGGACTCCCGCTGCAAAGCCTGGTTGAAGCCCAGGCAGGGTCATCATGAGACTGAGCGCCGCGGCCTTGCAGAGCAAACGCGCAAAGGGCAAACGCGCAAAGGGCAAACGCGCAAAGGGCACACGCGCAAAGAACAGTTGCGCGGTGATGGCGCCTGGCAGGTTTTTCATGGCGGGTTGAAATTAGGGTTGCACGCGGGGTTCGACATCGACGTACTTCCAGAAGTCGCGCATGAACGGATGTCGTTGATACCCATGGACCCAGGGTTGGCTAAGATCGGTCAGGATGCGGTGCGTTCTGAACTTGTAGGGCATGTAGGCCACCAGGATCTTGACAGCCTCTCGAATCAATTCCACCCGCTGCGGGCCGTCTGGCATGGCGCTGATCTGGCGGTACAACTCGTCATAACGTTTGTTATTGAATCGGGCATGGTTTTGCTGACCCTTCGATTCGGAATAACCCAAGGCCAGCACGCTGCCGCCGTCGGTGCCAGAAGCGCTCAGCCCCAGGCCCCACATCATGAGTTTTCCGGCCCGCGACGCCTTTAGATGCTCCGGCCACTTACCTTGCTTGAAATCTAGTTTGATCTGGATCGCGTCCATGTTTTTTTTGAAGATCTCGTCGAGCTCTTTTTGCGCGCCACCCGGGATCGTTGAAAATTCTAAAATTAGTGGCTTGCCGTCGGGTTGATCCCGCCAGCCATCACCATTTCTGTCTGTGTAGCCAAAAAGATCGAGCAACGCGATCGCTCGCGCCCGATCAAACTGGCCCATCTCGGAGCGCATCTGCGGGTCGTAGCCGATTGTCAGGGGCATCACCGGCCCGTGCGCGATGATCGCCTGACCACGCCGCGGCAGCCGAACTTCTTCTGCCGAATTGTAAGCAAGCCCGATCGCACGACGCAGCGCCACTTTGTCAGGGGTGTAACCACCCACGACCGGGTGCTCCATCGCGAAGTACATAAAAGTCACGTCCGAGGACGGCACGCGAACCATTTGGATCCCGGCTTTTTTCAGGTTCGGGGCCAGTTGGTTACGCGGAATGGCCTGATTCACAAAGCTGTTGGGCAAGCGCTCGATGAGGTCATGTTCCTTGTTCAGAAAAGCCAGCCAGCGGGGTTGCTCTTCTTCAACAATCGAGACCTCGACACGGTCGATCATGGGTAGCCGACGGCCTTTGAGTTCAGTGGCAATGGCTTGGGCGACGGGATCTTCCAACGGGGGCTCGGTCTCGTAGAACTGTTCCCGAAAGTTCGGGTTGCGTACCAGACTGATTTTCGATGAACGGCGCCATTCTCCGAGTTGAAAGGCACCCGTGCCAACGGGGTGCTCCATGATGCGATCGCCGTAGGCCTCGACCACCTCGCGCGCCACGATTCCGTAAATCCCGGGGTCGGCGAGAAGATTCGAGACGAACCGCGGCCGTGCTTCGCCGACTCGAAACTGTACCGTGTAGCGGTCGAGCGCGCGGATCCCGGCAACTTCCGTGTTGTAGTCGAATTTGCCCCCCGCCTGGGCCCGATCACGCAGGGCATCCAGCCCGAGAATTTTTTCTTCCTTGACGCTGCTCAACGAAGGACTTTTGTTTTTCGGGTCAAAAATTCGCTTGTAGGTGTAAACCACGTCGTCTGCGGTCAATTCGCGCTTTTTACCCCCAAAAGCAGGATCATCCGCAAAATAAATCCCTGGTCGGAGTCGAACGGTGAACGTTTTGAAATCCTCCGAAACCTCGGGCATATCCTGAGCCAGGTTCGGCTTGATTTTTGCGGGTCTTGCCAGATAATCATAGGTGTAGAGCGAATCGAAGATATTGGCTGTCAAGATGCGTGAATACAGGTCGCTCAGCTGGGCCGGGTCAAAACCCGTTTCGGCGATCGGAAACGCATAGCGCAGGACTTTCTCTTGGCTTGCAGTAGACGGAGTGGCTGCTTGGGCAAGCGTCCCGCTCAGTGCCGCGTAGACTAGGGCGAACACGGAAAACAGGGCAAGCCTCAGGCGGACCAAATGCCTTGATTTATTAATTGGTTTTATCACGATCTGATGATTTTTCTCGCATGCATTTGATCATGCCCGACCCCGAAGTGATGGTCAATTTCGGTCTGGACCCGAGATGCTGACTTATTTCCTGCGCCGGCTCCTGCAAATGATTCCGACCCTGATCGGGGTCGTTTTGCTGGTGTTTTTCCTGTTCAAGTATTTCGGGGGCGACCCGGCTGAAATTCTGGGCGGACTTCAGGCGACCCCTGAGCAGATCGATTCCATTCGCACCGAATTGGGTTTGAACGAACCGGTCCGGGTTCAGCTCTGGATGTTCGTGACCAAGGTCGTGACCTTCGATTGGGGCAGCAGTTGGGCCACCCGCGAGCCCGTGCTCGAAATCTTCAAATCCCGGTTGCCGGCGACGCTGACGGTGATGATTCCGATTTTGTTGCTCGAGGTCGCGCTTGGCATCGTGGCCGGGATGGCGGTGGCGTATGTGCGGGGTACCCTGACTGATCGCGTTGTGATGATTGTGTGCACGATCGCCATGTCGATCAGTTTTCTGGTCTATGTCATCCTGGGCCAGTATGTCTTTGCCTTTCAGCTGGGCTGGTTCCCGGTGCAGGGTTGGTCGGCTAGCACAGCGACCAATTTGATCAAGTTTGCGCCGTTGCCGGTGTTTTTGGCGGTTGCGGTCAGTCTCGGGCCGTATACGCGTCTGTATCGCAGCTTTTTTCTCGATGAGATCAATCAGGACTATGTGCGGACCGCTCGGGCCAAGGGGGTCGGCGAGCAGCGGATCTTGTTCGTGCATGTGCTCCGTAACGCGATGATCCCAATCCTGACGAACGTGGCGACCCATTTGCCGAGCGTCTTTATTGGGTCCTTCCTGATTGAGGTGTTCTTCTCGATCCCCGGGCTCGGGCGCGAGGTCTATACCGCCGTTAATCGAAGCGACTATCCTGTGATCGAGGCGGTGACGGTTTATCTCGCGGTCCTGACCATGGCGATCAACCTGCTCACCGATCTGTTGTACAAGGTCGTCGACCCGCGCGTGGTCTTGAAATGAAGGCGCCACGCTCCCCTGGCCTCTGGACGATGGCCTGGCTCAAGTTGCGCGATGACCGGGTCGGCATGTCCTCGCTCGCGATCGTCTTCGGGTTTGGGGTGCTGGTGATGTTGGCCCAACTGGGCCTGGTCGCCTCCGACTGGCAGCGTGAGGTGGCGACACCGTTTGCACCACCGCATTGGGTTGGACCCAATACGGATTCTGAAGAGATTCAGACTCAGGCGGAGGGCTCGCCGATGTTGGATATCAGCGCGGTCGATCCATTGGCTCCGCAGTATGAGGCGTGGGCCCGTCAAGCCGCTCAGGTCACCGAGGTGGTCACGCAAAAGTCGATTACCCGGGCCTTAGGTGCGGATCGGATCGGCCGCGACGTCTTGGACAAAGCCATCAAGGGCGCTCAGGTTTCGATCACGGTCGGCGTCGCGGCGGCGCTGATGGCCACCTTGATTGGCACCTTCTTGGGCGCACTGGCCGGATATTTCGGTGGGGTGATCGATGATTTACTTGAATGGCTTTACAACGTCTTCAACTCGGTCCCCTACGTGTTGTTGATTTTTGCACTTGCTGCAGTCTTTAAATCGGGCCCGATGGCTCGGGTGTTCAGTAATGGGATCGCCCCCGTGGTGATCATTCTGAGCGTCGTGGGGTGGACAGGGATCTATCGTCTGGTGCGGGCCGAGTACATCAAGCATCGCGGGCGCGAGTACGTCCGCGCGGCCGAAGCGATTGGGGTCAGTCATCTGGCGCGTATGTTTGGCCATATTCTCCCCAACGTCAGCCACGTCGTCCTGGTGCAGCTGAGCCTGCATGTCGTGAGCTTCATCAAGGCCGAAGTCATCCTGTCCTTCCTGGGACTCGGCGTTTCAATGGACATGGTGAGCTGGGGAACGATGTTGTCGGAGGCCCAGACCGAATTGGTGCTGGGCAAGTGGTGGCAACTGGTTGCTGCGACCGGATTTATGGCGCTCTTTGTCACGGCCTTCGCGCTCTTGACCGATGCGTTGCGTGACGCGCTGGATCCGAAGCTGCGCTAGTTTCAGAAACTCACATGAATCCCATTACCTCCAGCGTCCCCTCGGCTGCCGCCCCCCAGTCGGTTTTGACCGTTCAGAACCTTCAGATCGCTTTCGATATGGGGTCAGCAGGCGTCCAGGAGGCCGTTCGCGGAATCAGTTTTTCCATCCCCGATCAGCAGACGGTGGCGCTGGTGGGGGAGTCCGGCAGCGGGAAGAGTGTGACGGCCATGAGTCTGCTGCAGTTGTTGCCGGACAATGCACGGATCCACCCGGGCAGTCAGGTGCACTGGGCCGGCCAGAACCTTCTGGAATTGTACGGCGAGGCCATGCGCCGAATCCGTGGTCGCGAAATTTCGATGGTTTTTCAGGACCCGATGAGTTCGCTGAATCCCGTGCAAACGGTGGGTGATCAGATCGCAGAAGTCCTCCGAATTCAGGGCGGCATGAGTGCCAGGCAAGCGCGGACCCGAGTGCTTGAGCTGATGGAGGAAGTCGGCCTGCCCGAACCGCGGGCGCGGGCAAAAGCGTATGCGCATCAGCTATCGGGGGGGCAGCAGCAACGCGCCATGATCGCGCTGGCGATCGCCTGCGAGCCCCGCCTGTTGATTGCTGACGAGCCAACCACAGCGCTCGACGTCACGGTGCAACGTCAGATCATCGATCTGTTGTTGCGCTTGCAGCAGACCCGCCGGATGAGCATGCTTTTTATTAGCCATGACCTCAATCTGGTTGGCGAACTCGCGCATGCCGTGGTCGTTCTGCGCCGTGGTGTGATTCGAGAGCAGGGACCGGCTGAAGCGATTTTCAGGACGCCCAACGACCCGTATACCCGCGCACTGCTTGCCTGCCGACCCGGGCTTGGTGGGGCAGCACACGGCGGTGGAAAGCGTTTGCCGACCATCGAAGACTTACTCGAACCGCAGGGCGGGGACGGTGTTATGGCAGACCCGGTTGCGGACTCGGTTGCGGACTCGGTTGCGGACCCGGTTGCGGACCCGATTTTGCAGGTTACGGGCTTGCGCAAAGACTATGTCTTGAATTCAGGGCTTCTTTGGGGCTTGTTTGGCGGGACCAAAATTGCTGCGGTCCAGAACGCGAGTTTCACTTTGAACCGCGGGCGCACGCTGGGCGTGGTTGGCGAGTCTGGGTCTGGAAAGACGACGCTCGGTCTCATGCTGACCCGATTGCTCGCGAACAGCGCCGGTGAGATTCGTTTCGCGGGTCACGACCTGACGGCGTTGACGGCGTCTGGCTTAAAGCCGTTTCGGCGCCGGATCCAGATCATTTTCCAAAACCCCTACGCCAGCCTCAATCCTCGCTTTACGGTCGGCCAGATTTTGACCGAACCCCTGCGCGTTCATCAAATCGGTTCGAGTGACGACGAACGCGAGACGTTGGCCTTGCAGTGGTTGGAGCGCGTGGGCCTTACCGCGCAGGCGTTTGGCAAGTACCCACACGAATTTTCCGGCGGGCAGCGCCAGCGGATTGCGATCGCCCGGTGCCTGACGATGCAACCCGAGATCCTCGTGTGTGACGAGTGCGTGAGCGCACTGGACGTCAGTGTTCAGGCCACGGTGCTGAATCTTTTGCTGGATCTGCAGGAGGCCTTTGGCTTGACCTATGTGTTCATCAGCCATGACCTTGCAGTAGTGCAGTTCATGGCCGATGAGATTCTCGTCATGCGTCAGGGCGAGATTGTCGAGCAGGGCCCAGCCGAATCACTTTATGCCAATCCGCAGCATCCTTACACGCAGCAGTTGCTGGCAGCGATTCCAAGGGGATTTAGGGATTCAGGGATTCAGCAAGCGCCAGCGCCTCCTGCGACACCGCACTGACCTGGCACCGGCCATCAATGGATCCCGACCCGTGGTCGGGATCATCGACGTGAGACTGGCCAGCCCGGGGTTGGTCTGCTTACCATCGCAACATCTGGACAATCAGGGGGTGGATTGATGAAGGAATTTCCGAAAACGTTTTCGAAGCCTTGGGAACGCGAAGACGAACTGGGTTGCCTGCAGGAAGAACTGCGCACGCTGCGCGAGACCCTGGTGAGAGTCCAGACCGCCCTCGGTTCAGCCGAGGAGGGCGAGCAGTTGATTTTGGTGGCGCGCCATGCGGCGCTCGCCGAAGAGGAACTGGCTGAAATCGATATTGCGATCCTGGCGGGTCAGGAAGTGCCGCGGCGAAAAGCCACGCTGCATTGAGGTTCTGAACGCCTGACCCGGGCCTCGTCAGGGATTTCCAGGATTATGTTGCTGGGTTATGATGTTGATCTCCGAGGGGCGCTGCAACGTCCAGAGCTGGGTGACGGTTGCCAAACGGCTGCGTCGGGTTGATCAATAACCACCCCATCACTGGCGCTAGGCTCGGAAACGTTCCAACGGCGCTCGCAATCGATCGGTTGCGGGTGCGCATTGGTTTTGAATCCTGACAGGATTTCAAGGCGCGTGTGCCCTTGCACACCGGTCTCCCTTAAATGGTCGCGTACCGACTTGGAGAATCGCCTTGAATGCACCCACTCAAAAGGCCGCCTTGGCCGCAGAGCTTTCCTTTACGGATTGTCGGATCGCCGACATCACCCTGGCCGATTGGGGCCGCAAAGAGATCGAGATTGCCGAGACTGAAATGCCCGGTCTGATGGCCGTCCGCGCCGAATATGTGGCGTCTCAGCCGTTGCGCGGCGCGCGCATCACCGGCTCCCTGCACATGACGATCCAGACCGCCGTGCTGGTTGAAACCCTGCAGGCCTTGGGCGCCGAGATTCGCTGGGCTTCATGCAATATTTTTTCAACGCAGGATCACGCTGCCGCCGCATTGGCCGCCCGTCGCACGCCGGTCTTTGCGGTCAAGGGTGAATCGCTGGATGATTATTGGGAATACACCCATCACATCTTCGACTGGCCGGTCACTGATGCCAACCCGCACGGCACCGCGAACATGATTCTCGACGATGGTGGCGACGCCACGATGCTCCTGCATCTGGGCGCGCGCGCAGCCCACGACCTGAGTCTGCTTGATCACCCGGATAGCGAAGAAGCGGTTTGCCTCTTCGCATCGATCCGTAAGCGCTTGGCCACCGATCCGGGCTGGTACCAGCGCCAGCTCGACAGCGTGGTTGGCGTCACGGAAGAAACGACCACCGGAGTCCATCGCCTGATCGAAATGAGTCGTCGCGGCGAGCTCAAATTCCGTGCGATTAATGTGAATGATTCTGTGACGAAGAGCAAATTTGATAACTTGTACGGATGTCGCGAATCCTTGGTCGATGGCATCAAGCGTGCTACCGACGTCATGATCGCCGGCAAGATCGCGGTCGTCGCTGGCTTTGGCGATGTCGGCAAGGGCAGCGCACAAGCCCTGCGCGCCTTGTCCGCTCAGGTCTGGATTACTGAGATCGATCCGATCTGCGCGCTGCAGGCGGCGATGGAGGGCTACAAAGTCGTCGACATGGAATATGCAGCCGACAAGGCCGATATTTTCGTGACGGCAACCGGTAACAAAGACGTCATCACCCGCGCGCACATGGAGCGCATGAAGAATCAGGCGATCGTTTGCAACATCGGTCATTTTGATAACGAGATCGATATTGCCTCGATCAAGGGCGACTCCACGGGATGCCAGTGGATCAACATCAAGCCCCAGGTCGATCATGTGGTCTTCCCTGATGGCCATCGCATCATCATGCTGGCGGAGGGCCGCCTGGTGAACCTTGGCTGTGGGACCGGACACCCGAGCTTTGTGATGTCGGCCTCGTTTACCAACCAGACCATCGCGCAGATCGAACTCTGGTCGCATCCCGATCAGTACGAGAGCGGTAAGGTCTACGTCCTGCCCAAGCACCTGGACGAGAAAGTCGCTCGCCTGCACCTCAAGCAGATTGGCGCGACGCTTACGCAACTGAGCCCATCCCAGGCCTCGTACATTGGCGTCGATCAGGAGGGGCCTTACAAAGCCGATACCTATCGCTACTAATGCGCGGGGTGATTAATCCCTGAGGATCTGAGGCGGTGCGGATGCGTGCCGATGCGGTCTTGGTCGAACGTGGCCTGGCCGCATCGCGCACCCTGGCGCAACGCCTGATCGCAGCGGGTAGCGTCTGGGTCAATGACGGGAGCGGTGTTCGGCCTGTGGCCCGCTCGAGTGAGTTGATCGCGCCCGAGGTGGAAATTGGCGTCAATGCGGCCGACCCCGCCCTGCGCTATGTCTCGCGGGGTGGGCTCAAGCTGGAGCTCGCTCTGGCGCGGCTCTTGAACCTTGGATGGCGCGCATCCGAAACCGTTGCACTCGATGTGGGCCAGTCGACTGGGGGCTTTACCGACTGTCTTGTGCAACACGGCGTACAGAGCGTGGTCGGGGTCGATGTGGGGCATGGGCAATTGCATCCCCGTCTGGCGGCGGACCCTAGAGTGCGCACCTTCGAAGGCATCAACGCGCGGGCTCTTAAGGCGACGACATTGGGGGATTCAGCGCCCGCAGAGGGCTTTGGACTGGCCACGATCGACGTGTCCTTTATCGCCCTCGATGGGGTGTTGGCGCCGGTGGTGGCCTTGATCCGAAATGGCGGTTGGCTCGTCGCCCTGATCAAGCCGCAGTTCGAACTTGGCCCGACCGCCCGCGACCGTCACGGCATCGTTCGTGATGCCGCCTTATATGGGCCGCTTCTACAACGGATCGCGACGACCTGCACGGGACTGGGTTGTGTGGTCTGGGCAACTCTGGAGAGTCCACTGACCGGGGGTTCGGGGGGTGAGGATGGCAATCGCGAATTTTTGTTGATCGCGCAGAAAAGAGGATGTGATGATTCCAGTCAGCTTTGAATTTTTCCCGCCCAACACACCGGCAGGCGCGGAGCGTTTGCGCAGCGTCCGAGCCGAGCTCGATAGCCATCGACCCGAGTTTTACAGCGTGACCTATGGGGCCGGTGGCGCGACGCAAGAAAAAACACAGGCGACGGTGCTGGAGATTGCGGCTGTCGGCCAGACGGTTGTACCGCATCTTTCGTGCGTCGGCGCCAGTCGCGAGGGCATTCGGGCCCTGCTCGAGGATTGGCGCACGCGCGGGATTCGACGCATCGTTGCACTGCGTGGTGACCTGCCGTCGGGGATGGTTCAGGGGGGCGATTTTCGTTTCGCCTCAGACCTGGTTGGTTTTATTCGCGAGGTCACCGGTGATGCTTTCCACATCGAAGTGGCGGCTTACCCCGAGGTGCACCCGCAGGCGCGTAATGCACAGGCCGACCTCGATGCGTTTGTGACGAAGATGAATGCGGGCGCAAATTCCGCCATCACGCAGTTTTTCTATAACGCGGATGCGTACTTTGCCTTTGTTGACGCGGTTCGAGCCCGCGGCATTGACGCGCCGATCGTGCCGGGCGTGATGCCGATCCAAGCGTACTTTAAGGTCGCACGTTTTGCCGAAGCCTGCGGTGCCGAGGTGCCGCGCTGGGTGGCACGCCGAATGGAGGGTTACGGTGACGATACCGCCTCGGTGCGGGCGTTCGGGCTGGATCTGGTCAGTACGATGTGCGATCGCCTGCTCGCCAGCGGTGCTCCGTCGATTCATTTCTACACCTTGAATCAAGCGGATTTGTGTCATGAAATCATTCGCCGGATTCAGCCTTCATCTTGAGCGGTTGACGCCCGGAAGACAGCCTGCTCGGTGACGATCGTATCCAGAGCGATGTCATGGGTCTCAGGCACCAGCTCACCAATTTGTCCAAAGGCTCGGGCGACGCCGATCGCAGGGGTCCGTCGGGCAGCCAGGGTGCGGTCATAGAACCCTCCGCCATAGCCCAGGCGCCATCCGCGGGCATCAAAGCCTACGCAGGGAACAATCAGCAAATCGGGTTCGACGGCAATAAACGGATCCGGTAGCGGGATCTGCCAGGGCCCGTTGACGAGGCGGCTTGATGGCTGCCAGAGCCCGAACTTCAGAGCTTGATTCGCGACGGTCCGCGGCAAGGCCAAGCGCCAGCCGCGCACCCAAGCTTGCGCGTACCAGACCGACAAATCCGGTTCTCCGCGAACCGACCAATAGACCCCAACGATGGGCTCAGAATGCGGGATTGACTGTTGCTCCAGGGCTTGAGCGATGATCGGGTCAAGCTGCTCAGTTAGCTCGGCGTTGGCTGCCGCTCGTTCACTTGCTGGCAGCGCATTGCGTGCGGCGAGCAACTGCTGCCGTACCTCAGCCCGTTCGCACGGAGCCACCCGTGAGCATGCTAGATTGCCAACCGCCATGTCTGTCTCGATCCGTCCCCTTTGTCGCGCCATCCTATCCCTGAATCAGGTCGCAGCCCTCTTGCTCTGGATGATCGGCGCGATCTGCGCGGGTGCTCTGGCGGGCGTCAATTCCGCGCAGGCGGCGAGTTCGCCAAGTTCGCCAAGTTCAAAGCACGACCCGAAATACGACACCAAGCCAGCCACTAAGAGCGACACTAACCACGACACGAAGCCCGCCACTAAGGCACCCACCAAGCCCCACGCCGCCAAGCATGCGAACCCACGCCGTGGAGCGCCGGCCCCGGCCTCGGCCTCGGCCTCGGCTGCGACTTCAGTATCTGGTCGGCATGCGCAAGCGTCAAGATCCAAGCCGCGAGCGGGGGTTGTGATTTCGCCCCCCCCAACGATTCAATCCCCTGCCCCTGCGATCGCGCCAGTCCTCCCGGGGGCAGACGCCCAGACGACACCATCGCCGCTGAGTGCACCTTCAGCGCCCACCCAATCCCCTGCCGCCGCACCCGCTCCAGCGGTCTTGCGCGCGGCGAAGGCCCAGTTGCCGCCTTTGCCCAGCGACGATTTGGTCGTCAGCGCGCGTAACGCCTTTGTTGCCAATGACCTCAACCGGCTCAATGTGGCGGCTGCGGCTGTCGAATCCACCCACCCGTTACGCGTTCACGTCGATGCGTGGAGGTTGCGTTTGCAGCTCAATGATTCCCGCAACGATTCACGTTTCGATGCAGACGCTAGCGTGCGGGTTTTTCTGGACCGGTTCGCCGGAACGCTGGCGGCGGACGGGGTGCGCCGGGACTGGGTTCTCTCGCTCGCTCGGCGTGGTCTTTGGCCCGAATTTGAACAGCAGTTTCAGCGTCTGCCCGCACGAGGGCCGGATGATCCTCAGCCTGGTTGTGCGGACGCAAGGCACCGGGCGATCACCGGGGACCCGATCGCCTTGGCTGCCGCGCGTGAAGCGCTGCCAGTTGGCCGTGAACTGGGCGAAGCCTGTCAGGCCCTCCTTGAACAACTCGCGGGGCAGGGCGTCCTTTCCCAGGCCGATATCTGGCGTCGACTCCTCGCAGCCGTCGATGGTGGCGCACTGTTCGCTGTGCGCAAATTCGCGGCCCTGTTGCCTCATTTCGATGAGGGGCGAGCGCTCAGCGCCGCGCTCGATCAACCCCAATCTGAAGTGTTGGTCGCGCCCAATGCGAATTTCCGCGAATTGGTCGTGATCGCGTTGGCGCGGCAGGCTCGCAATGAGCCGCTGCAGGCCGCTGAGCGTTTGATGCGCTACGGCCCTCGCTTGAGCGACGAAGATCGGGCTTGGGTCTGGGCGCAAGTCGCCGCAGCCGGCGCGCGCAGGCTCCATCCGGAGGCGGCTCAGTGGGCTCAGCGCGGCGCGATTGTGGCTGGGGCGGGCGTCCCGCTGGGGACGGTGTCGGATGAGACCCTGGCCTGGCTCGTGCGCGCGGGCTTGCGCAATCGGGACTGGAAGCTCGTGCGTGGCGCGATCGAGCGAATGACCGAAGTCGGTCGGGCCGATCCTGCCTGGCGCTACTGGTGGGCCAAGTCGATGCTTGCGGAGGGTCGACCTGAAGAGGCGAATCAGCAGATGCGGGCGATCGCCGGGCCCTGGAACTTTTACGGACTCCTGGCAGCCGAAGAGCTCGGCATGGTGCAGACCCTGCCGCTGCGTCCATCGCCCTCGACCGAGGAAGAGATCGCAGAGGTTCTGGGCCAGAACGGCGTTATCCGGGCCCTTAAATTCTCCGACCTGGCGCTGCGTACGGAGTCGGTCAAGGAAATGGCATTTACGGTGCGAATGCTGACCGATCGGCAGATTTTGGCGCTCTCCGAAGGTCTGCGTCGGCGCGGGCTGCATGATCGATCGATCGCGGTCGCTGAACGGACTATCACGACACATGACGCGGGTTTGAGGTTTCCGACGCCCTACCGCGAACTGCTAAGCGAGGCGGCGCGTGCGCAGTCACTCGAGCCCGCTTTTGTTTACGGGCTGGTACGCCAGGAGTCAAGATTTCTGGCCGAGGCCCGTTCGGGGGTGGGGGCTGCGGGTCTCATGCAGTTGATGCCAGCGACCGCGAAGTGGGTGGCGCGTAAGGTCGGCGCGAATGGATTTACTCCGGGGCGGATTAACGAGCCCGATCTGAACTTGCGCTTTGGATCCTTTTATTTGCGCCGGGTGCTCGATGAGCTCGATGGATCGCCGATGTTGGCGGCTGCGGCCTACAACGCGGGCCCGGGCCGCCCCAAGGCCTGGCGCGCGTCGCTGCCAGTGAGCGTCGAAGGGGCTGCGTTTGCGGAGACGATCCCGTTCACCGAGACCCGCGATTACGTCAAAAAAGTGTTGGCCAATTCGGTCGCCTACGCGGCCCTGCTCGAAGGGGGATTGAACCCGCCACGGCTGCCTTCGCTCAAAACCCGCCTGGGTCAGGTTGCTCCAAGGGCTGCAGTCCCCGGCGAGGCACCGTAGAATCCTGAGATCTCAAATTTCAGGATGAAAACGCCATGCGCCACGAACGCATTGTTGTGCTTGGTGGAACGGGATTTATCGGTCGCCATCTCGTGGCCCGGCTTGTGGAGCAAGGCTGTCACGTGGTCGTGCCAACCCGGCGCAGTCAACACGGTCGCGATCTGAAATTCCTGCCAACGGTTGAAATCGTTGAGACGGATCTGCATGACAGTGCGGCGCTGACCCGACTCCTTGCGGGCAATGATGCCGTTGTCAATTTGATCGGTGTGCTCCACGACAAGCCCGGTGAGCCGTATGGCGAACACTTTGCACGGGCCCATGTCGCACTGCCCCGGCGCCTGGTCGAGGCCTGCGGACGCGCCAACATTCGCCGAATCATTCACGTCAGTGCGCTTGGGGTTCGGCTTGATCGGCGTGGCCCTTCGATGTACCTGCGCTCCAAGGCAGACGGTGAGCGCGCGATTGAACAGTCGCTGACCGACTGGACTATCCTGCGGCCTTCGGTGGTTTTTGGACCCGATGATCAGTTCTTGAACTTGTTTGCGGGCTTACTCCAGTTCGCCCCGGTGATGCCGCTCGCAGGCGCCTCATGTCGTTTTCAACCGGTCTATGTCGGCGATGTTGTCGCAGCAATTGCGGCGGCTCTCGACGAAGCGAGCACGATTGGTAAAACGATTGAACTGGCGGGGCCCGAAGTCTTCACCCTGGCGGAACTTGTGGCCTGGGTCGGCCGGGTCAGTGGCCACCCAAGGCCGATCATTCCGCTCTCTGCGGGTTTGGGCAAATGGCAAGCCTGGTTCCTTGAGCACTTGCCCGGTCCCACCCTCATGTCGCGCGATAACGTTGATTCGATGGCCGTCGATAACGTCGCTAGTGGCGATTTATCCTGCTTTCCAGCCGAATTGGGCGTGCGTCCGGTGGCGCTCTCGACCATCGTACCGACTTGGCTGGCGACCGATGCAGATGCGCGCCACGGCGTCGGTCATTACATCAATCTGCGCGAGCGCAGAAATCGATGAATGACGCGGGGGCACCCGTGTTACCCGTTGGCGCTAAGGTCTACGTGGTTGGGGGTGCCGTTCGGGACGCGTTACTCGGCCTCGAGGGCGCTGATCGCGACTGGGTCGTGGTCGGTGCCCGGCCTGAACAATTGATTGAGGCGGGCTTTAAGCCAGTCGGTCAAGATTTCCCGGTTTTTCTGCATCCGCAAACCCGCGAGGAATACGCCCTCGCCCGCACGGAGCGAAAAACCGCTCCCGGGTATCGGGGCTTTGTGTTTCATGCCGCCCCCGATGTCAGTTTGGAGGAGGATCTCGAGCGCCGCGATCTGACGATAAATGCGATGGCTCAGGCCGCCGACGGTCGTTTGATTGACCCGTTTGGTGGGCAACGTGATTTGGCCAATCGGGTCTTGCGGCACGTCGGACCCGCCTTCTCCGAGGACCCCGTACGAATTCTTCGACTGGCGCGTTTTGCGGCCCGTTTCGGGGATTTCAGGGTTGACCCAGAGACCCAGAAGCTGTTGGGCACAATGGTCGCTGCAGGTGAAGTCGACGCTCTGGTCCCCGAAAGGGTTTGGCAGGAATTGGCCAGGGGCTTGATGGAGCGTCAGCCGTCGCGGCTGTTCGAGGTCTTACATGGGTGTGGAGCGCTGGCGCGGCTATTGCCCGAACTCAATCGTGTGTGGAATGATCGCTTGGGGCGACGGATCGATGAGGCCGCCTCGAACGACGAACCCCTAGATGTGAGATGGGCCTTGTTGACGATCGACCTGACCAGCACCGAGGACAATTCAGACGCCGAAGCGATGGCGCAGCGTCTTCGCGTGCCCGCAGAACTGCGCGCCATGGCGCAGTTGATCGCTCGTGAACGCGGTTCAATTGAACGAGCGTCCGATTTGTCAGCCAACGCCATGCTGGAAACCATCGAGCGCTGCGACGGAATCCGTCGCCCCGATCGGTTTTTGCGAATGCTCAAGGCGTGCTCGTACGTGCAGGCGACCACGCATCCGTCCATGCACTTTTCGACTAACCCGTCCGCGTCCGGGGATCAAACTTTGCAGGCTGAGCGTTTCGTGCAGGCTTTGAACGCAGCGCGGGGCGTCGACGCAGGCGCTGTGGCCCAAAGCGTCCCTGCGGACCAGGAATCGTCCGGCGGGACCCCATCCGCTAGGACCTCACCTGACACAACGGTCTCGGAGCGGATTCGCCTGGCGGTCCAGCGCGCCCGGATCGACGCAATTACCCGGAGCGCGGCAGTATGAAACCGATGGTCGCCAGGGCCTGCTCAACCCCCTTAATGCACCGGTCGGGACAATGGTGGTTGGGCTGCATGATCGGCGCAGTGCTCGCACTAACCGGTTGTGCTTCGACGGGCGATCGATTGGCTGAGCTTGGCCAGGCCAATGAAGTCCCTCCGCCCGCGGCTAAACCGGACGCTGCGATCACCGCGTTTTCGTCCGCGCGGACCGGCGAAGATTTGCCGGGGCAGTGGCAGCCCTTCCTGCTCACCCCAAACAAGAAGAAGACGCATTGGCGGCTCGAGCGCCCGGTACCCTGGGATGCGACTTTAGATGCAGCGCCCGGGATGACCCGGAAATGGTTGCAGAGGGGCGATGGATCCGCAGCAATATCGCAGGGCGGGCTTGCGCCAGAGCGCGACGGGTTGAAGCGGGTCTCCAACACCGCCGGACCCGCACAGGTGTCTTCCCCCGCGCTGGCACTGCGCGGGGACGCTGAACAGGCGGCCTCGGGGATCGCGCATCCGGTTGGTCGCACGATCGCCGCGAACGAACAATTGCAATGGGACTGGCGCATCGATCTGCCACCAAGCGATGCGGACCCCGGTGACCGATCACGTGAAGACAGTGCGATGCGGGTGGCCTTGTCGTTCAATGGCGATCGGTCTCAAATGCCGGCCCGTGAGCTCATGCTATCGGACTTGTCGCAAGTATTGACCGGACACGAAATCCCTTACGCAACGCTGGTCTACGTCTGGGCGCCAGAGCGGGAGTTGGGGGAAATCGTAATTGATCCAAGAACCACTCGGGTTCGTTCGATCGTTGTCGGCAATCAAACGACCCCTATGCGCACCTGGTTGCGTACCCGCCGGGATGTGGCCGCGGATTTCGCAGAGGTGTTTGGCGAGCCACCGGGGACCTTGAAGGGTATCGCTTTGTTTGTCGATGCCGATCACACCGAATCGCGGGCGATCGGCTGGTACGGTGATCTGAGTTTGCGCTGACCGATCGGTAACGACCTCGGTGATCAGATCATCCGGCTTAGAGTAGCCGACCGAGGCCGGCAGCGATTAGGCTCAAAATAATCGTTGAGCCGAGCGGTAGTGGAACTTCTAGGCGTCCGAGTCGCAGGGTGAAATCCCCCGGCAGACGGCCGATTCCAAAGCGACGCAGTAGCGGCGTTAGTCCAGAAAAAAGAATGAGCGCAAGAAGCGTCACAATCATCCAACGGATCATGATCGGCGCTCAAGCGACATCGAGCGGTCGCCTTGGTTAAAGCCGAGCGGGGTCGCTTCCGGCATTCCGCGGGTAAACGCAATCACCTTAAACAGCTCGCCCATTTCAGCTTCTGACAGCAACATTTGGACGGCGGCGATTTGGGCGCTGTGTTCTCGTAAGGCAGTGGGTGGCAGGGCGCTAAGGCGATCGAGTAATCCACAATTGAGCAAGAAGCGCGCTTGGCTGGTGTAGCCGGCGCAGTGCATCCCGGTGCTCATCACCGCTGCCGTGATTGCGCTGAAATCGACATGTGCGGTGATATCGCGCTGACCGGGGTCGATCAATGGGTCGGGGTGACTTCGGTGCTGGTAATGGCACATCAGCGTACCGGTGTGGCGGGCCGGGTGATAAAACTCCGACCGGGGGAAACCATAATCGATCAGCAGGAGCGCTCCGTGTCGAATCCGCTCAGCAACACTTGCCGCCCAGCCGACGGCTTGTTCGGGCCATTCGCTTAAGTAGCCTCGTGCGTCTGCAACGGACCACCCGGCTTCCCCGATCGCTCGTGTCACCTCGAGTGCGAACGCAGCATCTGCCACTCGATCAGACCATGCAAACGGGTTTTGCCCCGGGGAATTAGCGCCCCCATGTACGACCCCACGCTCCATCACCTGGCCGCAATCGGCCACAAATAGGCGCACGGGCAGCGCATCGAGCAGTTCGTTGCCAAGCACCACGCCGTCGATCTGTTCGGGCATGCGCTCGAGCCAGCGAACCCTCGCGGCCAGCTCGGCCGGAATTCGCGCCAAGGTGTCGCGTTGCCGCTCGCGCATGGCGCTCGATAGCTCGATGATTTCATACGTTTCAGGCGCCTGTCCCGCCTGAGCACACGCTACCAGCAGGTCGGCAGCGAGTTGTCCGGTTCCGGCCCCGAACTCCAGGATCCGCGCCGGGCCGCACTCGAACCATTGCAGAAGCTGGGCTGAGAGAGCGCCCGCGAAGAGCGGCGTCAAGGCCGGTGCCGTAATGAAGTCGCCCCCGCGCGTGGCTGGGCCAATCGGGCCAATCCGGCGATTGGGGCCGACGGGGCCACCCGATTCGTCCGTTGGTTGGTGATTCTGCCGTTCGTAATACCCCACGTCCGGGGCATAAAGCGCCAGCGCCATGTAGTGATCAAAGCGCAGCCAGCCGCCGGCTTGATCGATCGCGTGGGTTATTCGTGTCTGGCAATTGGGCATAGAAGCGATTGTAAAGTGGGGCCTGGGCTAAACTCAGTCGCAACCGCTGTCATCCCACACTTTGTAACCCCTCAATTCCGCGTCTGTGAGTTCGCTCGTGCTTAAGCTTGGCGCCGACACCCGTCTGAATCCTCCCGAGCCAGATTCTGCCGCGAATGGCTCCGCCGGATCATTGCGTCCGATCGCGTTGGTTACCGGCGCGGCGCGGAGGCTTGGACGAGAAATTGCACTTGGATTCGCACGCAGCGGCTGGGACGTTGCGGTTCACTATCGTCGCTCCGCGCCTGCAGCCCACGAGACCGTTGCTCAACTGCAGGCACTGGGTGTTCGCGCTGCTTGCTTCGAAGCCGATCTGGCGCTTGAGAGCGCCTGCGATGGATTGCTTGACGCGGTGATTGCAGAACTCGGTGTGCCGCGATGTCTGGTCAATAACGCCTCTTTGTTCGAGCATGACACCCCGGCGACTGTCTCGGCGGCGCGCCTCGATCAACATTTTGCGTCCAATCTGACGGCGCCCTTGAGGCTATCCGCGCGTCTCTATCAAGCCATGCCCGAAGATGCCAGGGGCGTCGTCGTCCATCTGTTGGATCAAAAACTGGCGGGCCTGAATCCGGATTTTTTCTCGTACACCCTCACCAAGGCGGCCCTGGCAGCGGCTTTACCGATGCAAGCGATGGCCTTCGCACCGCGGCTCAGGGTGGTGGGCGTATCGCCCGGGCTTACCCTGCCGAGCCACCTCCAAACACCCGAGCAATTTTCCCGTACTCATCGCGAAACCGCAGTCCTTGATCAATCAAGCCGCCCGGAAGATATCGTGGGTGCCATCCTGGCCCTGGTCGCAAATCCCGCCATTACGGGCCAAAATCTTGTGGTCGACGGCGGCCAGCATTTATTGCGGATGGGTCGCGACGTGAGCTTCCTGCCATGAACTTGGACCACTGCACTCGTCTTGCCTTGCGCGGCCTTGCGATCGATGTATCGATCGGCGTTTTTGAACACGAAAAACGAGCGGTTCAGCCGGTTCGGGTCAATATCGATGTCTGGGTCCCTTCCGAATTTTGCACGCCTACCCAGGACCGGCTCGACGAAGTCATCGACTACGGTCGTCTGCGTCAGATCGCGATTGAGACGCTGACTGAGTCGCATATCCACTTGTTGGAGAGTGCCTGCGAGCGAATGGCTGCAGGCATCCTGCTCGCCCTGCCCGTGCGTTGTGTGCGGGTGGCGATCGACAAGCCACAGGCTTTTTCGGATGTCGATGCGGCCACGGTCGAAATCACGCGCTGGAGTGCCCCCGCATGAGCGCCATCATGAGCTCTAACGTCGAGCGCGAGCGCAACAAGCTCTCCAAGCGGCTGCACCGACTAGTCGGTCAGGCGATCGGGGACTTCAATATGATCAGCCCGGGCGATCGGGTCATGGTCTGTGTGTCGGGCGGTAAAGACAGCTATGCGATGCTTGATCTGCTGCTGAGCTTGCGCGAGCGCGCGCCGATTGATTTTGAGCTGATCGCGGTGAATCTGGACCAGAAGCAACCGGGTTTCCCAGCCGAAGTCTTGCCGGCCTATCTGAGCGGGCGCGGCATCCCATTTCATATCGAGAATCAGGACACTTACAGCATCGTCAAGCGCAACATTCCGGACGGTAA